>R22__coassemble_684_pt1 | contig 20216 bp, 13 predicted proteins | sample R22__metabat2_high_PE_007 | metagenome-assembled genome bin R22
GTATTACTGTTCTCTGCTCGGAAAGTAGGACCGAAAGTATAGATTGCACCAAGAGCGGTTGCACCAAGCTCACCCTCAAGCTGACCTGATACAGTAAGGTTTGTCTTCTTACCAAAGAAATCCTTACAGTAATCTACCTTACCTTCCTTAGCAACACGATCAAGATCGAGAGTTGTTACCTGGAACATCTCACCAGCTCCTTCAGCATCAGATGCTGTGATAAGTGGTGTGTGGAAATAGTAGAAACCATGATCATGGAAATACTTATGAACAGCAATAGCCATGTTATGACGAATGCGGAAAACAGCCCCAAATGTATTGGTACGAAGACGCATATGAGCATACTGACGCATATACTCAAAGCTCTGTCCCTTTTTCTGCATAGGATAGTCTGTAGGACAAAGACCATAGATTTCAATCTCCTTGGCCTGTACTTCTACAGCCTGACCACCACCTTGGCTCTCCACAAGCACACCTACAACACTAATACATGCACCTGTGGTGATACTCTTAAGTTCTTCAGCATCCATTGTTGATGGGTCAACAACAACCTGAATGTTCTTGATTGTAGAACCATCGTTCAAAGCAATAAAGTCAACAGCCTTACTGCTACGATGAGAACGAACCCATCCCTTTACGTTAATATCAGTTCCATAATCGGTGCTCTTAAGGGCATCGATAACTTTTGTTCTTTTCACCTTCGTAATATTTAAAGATAGAAAAAATGAAAGAATGAATGTTTACCTTACTCTTAGTAGTTTTAGTAATCTTCAAACTTTCATTTCTTCATTATTCAATTGTTCAATATTATTCAAACATTCCGCTACGAAGCATCTCTACTTCCTGCTCAGTAAGGAATCTCCAATCACCACGACGGAGGTTCTTCTTGGTAAGACCAACAAACTGAACACGGTCGAGCTTCATAACACGATAGCCAAGACTCTCGAAAATACGACGAACAATACGGTTCTTACCGCTGTGAATTTCGATACCTACCTGACTCTTGTCGCGATCATCAGCATACTCAATAGCATCTGCATGGATCTCACCATCTTCAAGTTCGATACCCTCAGCAATCTTCTGCATATCAGCAGCAGCTACTGGTTTATCAAGGAAAGCATGGTAAACTTTCTTCTTCAAGAACTTTGGATGAGTAAGCTTTGAAGCCAAATCACCATCATTAGTAAGAAGAAGCACACCTGTTGTGTTACGGTCAAGGCGACCTACAGGATAGATACGCTCTGGACAAGCATCCTTAACAAGATCCATAACGGTCTTACGCTGCTGTGGATCATCGCTTGTTGTTACATAGTCCTTTGGCTTGTTAAGAAGAACATAAACCTTCTTTTCCAAAGAAACAACCTGATCGTGGAACTTAACCTCGTCAGAACGCTTTACCTTTGTACCAAGTTCATTAACAACCTCACCGTTAACGCTTACTACACCTGCCTGGATGAACTCATCAGCCTCACGACGAGAGCAAACACCAGCATTGGCAAGGAACTTGTTAAGACGGATTGGCTCGTTTGGATCGATATTTGCCTCACTATACTCAATACGCTTCTTCATGCTGTACTTAGCATTTGGATCGTAATCTGATGTATGAGGACGATAGCCACCACGCTGCTGATAACCGCCACGGTTATAGCCACCACGGTTATTATTGTAGCCACCACGACTCTGATAGCCGCCACGGCTCTGATAGCCACCTTCTACATTATTATTGTAACGTGGGCGATAGCCGCCTGCCTGCTGGCGTGGCTGATAGCCCTGATTATCATCATTGCTATAACGAGGACGATAGCCACCTGCCTGCTGACGTGGCTGATAGCCACCTTCATTACGGTTGTAGCCGCCCTGCTGACGAGACTGATAACCGCCACGGCTCTGATAGCCTCCGCGACTCTGATAGCCGCCACGGCTCTGATAACCACCACGGTTATTGCTGTAACCACCCTGCTGACGTGGCTGATAGCCACTACGCTGTGGACGTTCATTATTACTCTGGAGACCGGCACCAAAACCCTCTGGGCGGAATCCACCTTCTGTGTTGGAAGCTGAGCCACGATCGCTACTATAAGCACGCTGCGAATTTATACGTGGACGATGTGGGCGTCCTGTTGCATGGTATGAATAGCTACCTGCTGTTCTTCCGTAGCCCTCACGGCTACCCTCATTCTGCTGCTCTGCAGCCTGATCCTGAGATTTGTTTTCGAATTCTGAATCCATTTTTAATTAAATAATAAGCCTCTCGGCGGTTAGTATTAAAATATATATAAAATACTCTATATTATACAGTCTCTATTTTTGTTTTTAACTAAGCACTCAAAAGGTTAATTGAGCACTTCCATTATACATATTTAGATTCCCGTATAGTTATGGGGAGTAATTTTCATTAATTCTGCCTTTACAGCATCGCTGACATTTAATCCCTGAATAAACTCATGAATTGTTTCTTCTGTCATTGCTGTATTGGTACGTGTCAAGGCCTTCAAAGCCTCGTAAGGATGTGGATAAGCCTCTCTACGAAGAATGGTCTGAATAGCCTCAGCTACTACTGCCCATGTATTATCGAGATCTTCTGCCACCTTTGCCTCATTTAATATCAGTTTACGCAATCCCTTTAGTGTTGATTGAATAGCAATAACGCTATGACCAACAGGAACACCAATATTACGGAGAACTGTTGAGTCTGTAAGGTCACGCTGCAAACGACTTACTGGCAACTTCTGTGCAAGGAACTGCAAAATAGCATTAGCTATTCCAAGATTACCCTCACTATTCTCATAATCAATAGGATTAACCTTGTGTGGCATAGCGCTCGAGCCAACCTCTCCAGCCTTAATCTTCTGCTTGAAATATTCCATTGAAATATACATCCAGAAATCACGATCAAGGTCTATGATAATGGTGTTTATACGACGAATACCATCGAAGATAGCACCAAGGAAATCATAATTACTGATTTGGGTTGTCCATTGTTCACGCTCCAGACCAAGCTTTTCGCTAACAAACTTATTACCAAAGGCACGCCAGTCATAAGAAGGATAAGCAACATGATGAGCATTAAAATTACCTGTTGCACCACCAAACTTTGCTGTGTATTTACATGCTTTCAAAGAATTAAGCTGCTCTGTCAAACGGTAAACATATACCATAACTTCTTTTCCTAAACGCGTAGGAGAAGCTGGTTGACCATGAGTCTTTGCAAGCATAGGAACATCCTTCCACTCATCTGCATATTGCTGAAGCTGCTGAATAAGTTCCTCTACCTGAGGATAGAACTCATTTTCGAGAGCCTCCTTAAGAGAAAGAGGCACACTCGTATTGTTTATATCCTGTGACGTAAGTCCAAAATGAATAAATTCCTTAAAGGAATCAAGTCCACCAATCTTATCAAATTCCTCTTTTATGAAATATTCTACAGCTTTCACATCGTGATTGGTGGTCTTCTCTATCTCTTTCACACGAGAAGCCGACTCCTCTGTAAAATCACGATATATATTACGCAAACGTTCAAAAAGACTATGATCAAACGATGCAAGCTGTGGAAGAGGGAGTTCACATAGGGTAATGAAATATTCTATCTCTACTCGTACACGATATCTTATAAGCGCATACTCCGAAAAATAGTTTGCAAGTGGTTCTGTTTTACTTCTGTAACGACCGTCAATAGGTGATACGGCTGTCAATGTATCAAGACTCATAATTGTAATTACGTAATTTTATTATAATAATGCTGCAAAGGTAACTATTTATATTGAAAGTTATACACTTAAAATCAACAATTATATTTTAAGAGGGTTAAAAAACGAAAAAAGGTCTTGAATTCTCATTCAAAACCTTGATGTGGGCGTTGACGGATTCGAACCGCCGACCCTCTGCTTGTAAGGCAGATGCTCTAAACCAACTGAGCTAAACGCCCTTATCCTTGTAAGGCGAGTGCAAAGGTAGTGACTTTATTTCAAACTACCAAACATTTAAGAAAGAATTATCAAAAAAAAGGCTGCATCCTATTGGAATGCAGCCTAATATCGTTTTCCGAAATACTATTATTCAGCGATCTGAACAAGAGCACGACGGTTGTAAGAATCTGGAGTGAGGTCAGCAACACCACCTGCAGAACGAACGGTGATCTTATCTGCGCTTACACCCATCTTAACGAGCTCATTCTTAACGCGCTCAGCACGCTTAGCAGAAAGCTTGTTGTTGATGTCCTTAGAACCTGTTGCTGAATCTGCGAAACCAGTAACAACGATGTTGCTATTGTTATCAGCAGCATACTTAGCAAGCTCACGTACGTTAACGAGATCCTTCTTAGAAGCTACAGTAGTCTTACCGAGGTTGAAGAATACAGATACTGGAGTAGTAACAACTTCCTTAATCTTCTCAGCTGGCTTATTCTTAGCATCAGCGAGTTCGTTCTTCAGACGATCGTTCTCTGCATTAGCATCGTTGAGCTGTGCGTTGAGAGCGTCAATCTGGCTCTGAGAGAGAGCCTTGATAGCGTCTACGTCTGGAGTCTTATCCCAAGTTGCCTTACCCAAGTTGTATGTGAAACCAACTTCGATTGAAAGAGCACGGTCGTGATTCTTGATTGAGTGATCACTACCAGCACCAGCGATCTCGCGGCCACCCTCGAAGTCATCACCCATCAGGTTGTACTGTACATCGAGGTTGAACTGCCATCTCTTAGAAAGACGCCACTGGTTGAGCAAACCAGCACTTGCAGCCAACTCATAGTTGTTATAAGTACAGTTACGGATAACACCAACACCAGCATATGGAGATACGTTCCAAACACGTGTGCTGCTATAACCGCAAAGGAGGTTGCTCAAGTTGAAGAGAGCCTGCTCCTGAATGTTCCAATACTTGTTTGGATGGCAAGCATTATCTGTACCAGCTACATCCTTACCCCAGATACCGTTGAACTTAGTACGAAGACCAAGACCTGGAGTAAACCACTTACCGATAGCTACAGAGAAACCCTGATCACGACGGAACTCCTTGAAAGGACTCTGTGACCAACCTGCACCTCTTTCTTCGTTAGAATAGAAAGCTGTCCAAGTGTAGTTACCCTGGATAAACCAATTTGACCAGAATGAGTTTGTAGCAACGCTGTACTTCTGTACAGGATCTGCTTCCTGAGCGATTGTTGTTGTTGCAACTCCAACAAAAGCCAAAACCATTAATAATTTTTTCATAATTGTCGTATTATAAAACTTTAAAAAACTTATTTTAAAAATTGTCTATAGCCCAAAATCCAAAAGGATTTAAGCAACAAATTCTGCGACAAAGTTAATATTTTTTTCTTTTGGTTGTTCATTTTCAATAAAAAAAAAACACTTTTTGTTGCGAAATATACTGAAATATCGCCAAAATATGCAAAAAATAGTAAAAATTAGCCCAAAAGTTGTTCCATTTCGTCTTGCTTGATGATGCAAAGTATTTTCTTTCCATCAGGAGTATAGTTTGGATTTGAGCAAGCGAAAAGGGCATTTACTATATTTTCCATCTCTTCATTACTTAAAACCTGCCCTAAAGGAATGGCTGCATTACGTGCCAGACTAAGGGATAGATTTTGGTTGATTTCTTCACGTACATCACCTGTTTTTTCAATCGCAGAAATTATCATGTCGTGAACCAGCGAAACTGGGTTTATTCCATCAAGCCCTGCGGGAATAGAATTTATACTAAACACATTCCCTCCCATTGGGGATATTTCAAATCCCATATCCTGCATTTCTGGCATAATCTTGTCCAGAGTAAGACTTTCAGCCGCCGACAACTGGATATTCTCTGGGAAAAGCACTTTCTGAGAATTCATCTTTCGTGCACGCAAATTATCAAGATACTCTTCATAAAGTACGCGTACATGTGCACGATGCTGGTCGATAATCATCAGCCCAGATTTCACAGCTGTCATTATATACTGCCCTTTGTATTGATAATGGGCTGGCGACTTATCTTCTATAATATTCTCGTTCTGTGGCTGAAGATCTGGCTCTGGTTCAACATCTGGAACTTCCTGACGAAGGGTTCTTGACACAAAGATTTCTCCCTCTGTATGTTCTTCTTTCTCCAACCCGTCATAGAGCTGTTCCCATTGGTTATATGCTTTTGCCTGACTGCCCCCCGTTGTTTTAAACGGATTATAAGATGTATTTATCTTTACCTTAGGTGCCGCAAGATTCACATCTGGATTGAACACAGGTATATCTGGACAACCTTCTGTATCAAAATCAATAGAAGGCACATCGTTAAACTTACCAATTGTCTCTTTAACAGCAGCAGTAAGGATTTGCCATATTGCCTGTTCGTTTTCAAACTTTATCTCTGTCTTGGTAGGATGGATGTTTACATCTATATCCTCTGCCTGAATATCAAAGTAAATAAAATAAGGCACTTGTTCGCCTTGAGGAACAAGACGTTCAAAAGCCATCTGAACAGCCTTATGGAAATAAGGATGCTTCATAAAGCGACCATTAACAAAGAAATACTGGTGTGCACCTTTTTTCTTTGCCGACTCTGGCTTTCCTACAAAACCATGAATCTTACACATGGTGGTATCTACATCTACAGGCAGAAGATCTTGATTCAGACGCTTTCCAAAGATATCTAATATTCTCTGACGCAAACCACACGCCTTAAGATTAAACATCTCTGCCCCATTACTATGAAGAGTAAACGATATATCTGGGTAAACGAGTGCTATACGCTCAAAAGAAGTGATGATATTATTCAGTTCTGTAGAGTTTGACTTTAAGAATTTTCGACGTGCTGGCACATTAAAGAAAAGACTTTCAATCATGAAATTGCTCCCCACAGGACAGGAACAAGGTTCCTGCCCTATCACTCTACTGCCTGATATGGTAAGATCTGTCCCTATCTCATCTGACTCCTGGCGTGTTTTCAACTCTACCTGAGCAACTGCGGCAATACTTGCAAGTGCCTCACCACGGAAGCCCATAGTATGGAGCGCAAACAGATCGTCAGCCTTACGAATCTTTGATGTTGCGTGTCGCTCAAACGACAGACGGGCATCTGTTTCCGACATACCTTTTCCATCATCTATTACCTGAATAGATGTTCTACCCGCATCAACAACAAGAACATTGATATGATGCGCACCAGCATCAACAGAATTTTCAACCAGCTCTTTTATTACACTGGCAGGTCGTTGAATCACCTCACCAGCAGCAATCTGGTTGGCAACAGAATCTGGTAATAGTTGGATAACATCACTCATAAATTACACCTTATTATATATATACAACATAAAGTTTCCTAATTCTTAACAAATCTTCATTTTATCCCTTTATTATTCCTTTATAATGACTCTATAATGCGTCTATATTGAATCTATAAAGCTAAACGAAGAAAAATAAAGACAAAAGCAAGAACAAAAGGACAAACATTATAAAAAGCACAGAATTCAAACTCTGTCTATTACTATAACCATGTTTTCTATCCTTTGCAAACGAGAACTGAAAGTCCTTTCTTTCTTTACCTCCCCCCTCTTTTTCAAGCTTTCTACTCGCATTTTGCTCAAGCTTCTTCAAATTCTCACGCCGTTCATCATAATAGATATATTCATGATGAAAACGACGCGGTTTAGGTTGATGGAAAAAGCTCATTGTTCTTCCTCCTTAACTGTAGGTTCATTTTCTTTCTTAGGCAAACGCTGTAAAGGAGCATCGTGGCGCTTTATCTCTTTAAGCCCCTGACCATCTCCTTTTCCACGCCACACCAGAATATCAGCAGGATCAGTTGGACGCAAATCTTCAAACCACGCAAACTCATACAGTTTATCTCTTCCTGTAGGAATCTGTGTCATTGGATAAGTAGTACCCTTAGGCTTAGGTACCCAAATACGCTCAAGCCTTCTGTTCTCATCCATATACATCTTTATGGTATCACTCTCAAGATAGTTAAGACCGATAAGAGAAGAATCCTGATCGTCAATAGGATAATAGATAGACTTAACGTTTCCATAAGCCACTGTTCTACGAATGTTTCCATTCTCAAAATAAGCATCCATAACCTTTGACGAAATCTGATTATAATGCTTTTTATCATGGACAAGTTCCACAGAAAGAGCCTGACCTATAACGTGAGCATCTCTGATGGTACTGTCGTTCATATAAACCTTAATCACCTCACCCAAAATCTGTCTGTCACCATTCCACACTATTGGGTCTTTATACATAGTCATACATGAGTCTTTGGTCGTAACAACCATAGAATCGCATATTGCCTGCGCGTCAATTCTATAAACCTTAACATGATCAAAACAATGAACAACACGATACAACGAATCAGTATCTATATTATACGTGTAAATCTTCATTGAATCAGCATGCATATAAACAGTATCCTTCTGAGAATAATCCTTAGCTATAGCCTTTCCTGTTGCCCAACCATACCCCGACTTCTCATTATAATTCATTCGCTCACAAGTAAGGATATTTTTATTCTTACTGTCAACATAAATTACATTACCATACCCCTGAGCCAAACCAGTATTACGATTATAATAAAGGCTATCGCCAGTAATAGTACGATTGGCATCTACAATAGTTGATCTACCATACAGCTCGGCCTTGTCTGTAGCCGTATTGAAGAAACCGTCTTCTGTATTAATGATACTTCCGTTCTGATTAATCTTCGAAGGACCAGTAATATGCGCAACTTTTTTTTCTGTGTTATAATGTAAGGTATCAGTTTCTATCAAACGGCTACCATTACGCATACGCACATTATAATAGAATGTAGCATCGTGAGTCTTTGTGCTATACTCACCCCAATCTGAAGAAAGATGATCTTTACCATCTATCAATCTACCTCCATCAAAGAAATAAGCATAATCATAAAGACGGTCATAATCCAGACTGTCAGTATATAGAACCTGCTTACCGTGATTAAGAACAACATTCTTACGAGCTTCAAGAAGCTGAGCCTGACCATCATACGATGCACGGTCTGCTTTCAGACGCAGATTACTTCCCTGCTGATAGCGCACATGACCAAACGCCTTTACACTGTTTGACTCCTGATAAAAATAAGCACTATCACACCATAGCTGAGCTCCCTGATGAGAGAAATGAACACGTCCCTTTACTATCTGTGCTCCAGGATTAGCACCATACATATCAAATTTCAATTCATCAGAGTGAATAAGATATACACGGTTATCCTTTACTACACGACGCTTACCTCGTGCAGCATTACTTGTTGCTACTATATTTATACCTACTACACATAATATAAGCAACAATACTGATCTATAAGAAAAGAATTTATTAATGGAGTTTAACCTCATCATTTAATCCAGCCTGAATACTGATACTTACAGTCCTTATAACGATCGTTCATACGAACATAAGTATGCTTAATCTTATCGTTAATCCACTTTTCCAACACTTCTGCCTGTTGCTTGCCCTTAACAACATCCTGCATAACCTGGAAATCCTCAGTAATAGTAGCACGATGGCCGTCAACACGGCTCTTCAATTTTGCAACAGCAACAACAGTCTTGCCACGCTTGTTTATCATCTTGAATGGTGCAGAAATCTCTCCCACCTTCATTGTATCAATAACAGCTGCAACCTCAGTAGGAAGATCTTTCATCTCAAACTGAGAAGTGATAATACCTCTCTGCTCATCTGAATACGCCATCAAACCATGATTACCACGAGTGTCCTTATCTTCTGAAAGATATTCACAAGCTGTTTCAAAGCTAAACTTCTTATCACGGATATCCATACAAATTGAATCCAAACGAAGTTTTGACTCATCAATAGCTTCGTCAGAAACCTTAGGAGTAAGAAGAATATGACGACAATTAATCTTATCTCCTCGCTTATCAATCAACTGAATAATATGATAACCAAATTCTGACTCTACAATCTTTGAAATCTTCTTTGGATCAGTAAGGTTGAAAGCCACATTAGCAAAAGCAGGATCTAAGATACCACGACCCTGGAAGCCTAACTCACCACCTTGACGAGCAGATTGTGTATCTTCAGAATACAGACGCGCCAATGTAGAGAAAGATGTTTCACCCTTATTTACACGATCAGTAAACTCACGAAGTTGATTCTTCACACGATTAATCTCCTCGAGAGGAATACGTGGCTTGCGAACAAGAATCTGCACCTCTACCTTTGTAGGAACATAAGGAATACTATCTGCTGGTAAATCCTTGAAATATCTGCGCACATCAGCAGGAGTTACCGACACTTTCTCGGTAATCTTATCACGCATCTCCTTGATAATCATCTGATTCTTGATATTATCATGAAGTTCATCACGTATCTGACTGATTGTCTGACCACGATATTCTTCCAACTTCTCACGTGAACCAGCTGTGTTAATCCAGAAATTCAACTGCTGGTCAACACGACTGGCAACCTGACTTTCGGTAACCTCTATAGAGTCGATAGCTGCCTGATGAAGGAAAAGCTTTTGTACCGCTATCTGCTCAGGAATAGCACAATCAGGATTATCGCCCCATCGCACACCTTCCTGCAATCCCTGCATACGCATGCTTTCTACATCTGACTTGAGAATAGGCTCATCACCCACAACCCAAATAACTTCATCTATAACACTTGCTTCAGGTGCAGTAAACTCCTTCTCCACCTTAACAGTATCTGCTTGCTTTGCAAGAACACCATTTGAACGTCCTGCCTGAGCTGTTATTCCGCCAAGAAGAAGCAAAGCGGCAAGCCCTCCATATATTTTAGATGCCTTATTCATGTTTTCTTTTCGCTTTATATATTATTACAGTTAATTTTCCAATACTAATTAGTGCTTATTGACAGTCTTAAGAATCTCACGGTCAACAACAACAGAATACTTCTTACGTAGTTGCGCCACCCACTCTTTCTCAAGCTGTTCCTGATAATCAGCAAGAACCTCAGCCCTCACATCGTCACGCTCTTGCGGAGCTTTTATCTTCTTGCCATATACCGCACTATAAGGGTAATCATTCATAGGTTTCACAATAGCGTCAGCACCAAAGACATCGCGATCAACAAGAGCATTATCTCCCTTCTTGAATATCCCCTTCTCCACCTTTATGCGTAATACACTATCGCTATTGAATGTTGTACGAAGAACATCTGCCCATTTATCAAATGGCAATTTCTTCACCACATTCTTCACAGCCTTTATATCGGCCTTATATCTTGTGTTGTATGCTATACCTTTAAAACGAGGTGCATCCCAACGATAACGTTTCTTGTTTTTACGATAATATGTCTCCTGTCCTGCTTCATCATTATTAGCACGGTCCCAAACCATACGATTAGATATTTCATAGAACAGAAGACCATCATGGTATTCCTGAATCAGATACTTCAACGAAGGATCTTTTTCTTCCAACTCACCTTCCTTTTCATCAAGAATCCTTGCAGGAGTACAATGCTGTGTTTTAGCCATTTCATTAAGACGAGCATCAATAATCTGCTCACGAATATTGCGATGATCAATAAATCTTATTATATCAGCACGCAAAGAGTCATAATCAAAATAATTACGACGGTCTTTCATCAATACAATATGATAGCCAGCTGGTGAAAGGAATGGCTTACTCATCTCACCTTTCTTCAAACTATAGGCAACCTCTTCAAATTCCTTGAATGTCACTCCTGGCTGTATCCAAGGCAGTTCGCCACCATTAGCAGCACTACCTTTATCTTGTGAATATTTTTTTGCCAATTCTGTAAAATCAGCATTCTTAAGCAAAGCATTATAAATAGAGTCTATACGCTCCTTTGCTTTGTTCTGTACTTCCTTAGACGCCCTTTGCGGAAGCAACATTAAAATATGTGCAACCTTTATTAAACCTCCAAGTGAATCAACATAATGCTGAGTACGGTTATATATTTTTCGAGCCTCAGCCTCAACATCAGCATCTGTGATAATAGCAGGACGAATCTGCTGATTACGATAAGTAGCAAACTCTTTCTTAAAAGAGCTCATAGTATCAAGACGAGCATCAAGAGCCGCCTGAACCTTAAGTTTATAGTTCACAAATAAGTCCACATACTCGTCAACCGATTTCTTGTCAATAACATCTTCTGAGTTATTCTTATTATAAGAATATTCATACTCTGAACGCAAAACCTGCTTACCATTTATAGTCATGATAACAGGATCGGTAGCTTGAGCAAAAGCCATGCCCCCATTTAGGAGCATGGCTACTATTGCTATTATAGACTTAACTTCTTTTCTCATCGTAATAGATATTCTATACCAGAGATTATTACTCTGGACGGCTATAATTAGGAGCCTCACTGGTAATCTGAATATCGTGTGGATGACTCTCCATCACACCAGCATTAGTGATACGTGTAAACTTGGCATCATGAAGTTTTTCAATACTTCCTGCACCACAGTAACCCATACCAGAACGAAGACCACCAATAAGCTGATAAATAACTTCCTGTACAGTACCCTTGTAAGGAACACGACCAGCAATACCTTCTGGAACGAGTTTCTTAACATCCTTAGTACCTCCCTGGAAATAACGGTCGCTTGAACCATTCTTCTGTCCCATAGCCTCAAGAGAACCCATACCACGATAGCTCTTGAACTTACGACCATTATAGATAATAGTATCACCAGGGCTCTCCTCAGTACCAGCAACAAGTGAACCAATCATTACAGATGTACCACCTGCAGCAAGAGCCTTAACAATATCACCTGAGTAACGAAGACCACCATCAGCAATCAATGGAACACCAGTTTCCTTAATAGCTGAATATACATCGTATATAGCACTCAACTGAGGAACACCAACACCCGCAACGACACGTGTTGTACAGATAGAACCTGGACCGATACCTACCTTAACAGCATCAGCACCATTATCAATGAGGAACTTAGCAGCCTCACCTGTTGCTATATTACCTACAACAACATCTATATTTGGGAATGAAGTCTTTACTTCACGGAGTTTACCAATAACACCTGCAGAATGACCATGAGCAGTATCGATAACAATTGCATCAACACCTGCATTTACCAAAGCTTCTGCACGATCAAGGGTATCAGCAGTAACGCCTACACCGGCAGCTACACGAAGACGTCCCTTCTCATCCTTACAAGCATTTGGCTTATCCTTTGCCTTAGTGATATCTTTGTAAGTAATCAAACCAATAAGATGATTATCCTTATCAACAACAGGAAGTTTTTCAATTTTATTCTCCTGAAGTATCTGAGCAGCAGAAATAAGATCTGTCTGCTGATGAGTGGTAACAAGATTCTCACTTGTCATAACATCATCAACAAGTCTATCAAGATGACGCTCAAAACGAAGATCACGGTTTGTAACAATACCTACAAGATGATTCTCACCATCAACAACAGGAATACCACCAATGTGATACTCAGCCATCATATCGAGAGCATCCTTAACTGTACGACCACGACGAATAGTAACAGGATCATAGATCATACCATTCTCAGCACGCTTAAAAATCGCTACCTGACGTGCCTGTTCTTCTATAGACATGTTCTTGTGAATAACACCGATACCTCCTTCACGAGCAATAGCAATGGCCATTGAAGACTCGGTAACTGTATCCATTGCAGCGGTAACAAATGGTACATTCAGTTCGATGTTACGAGAAAACTTGGTTTTCAACTGTACTTCTTTTGGAAGCACTTCAGAGTAAGCAGGGATTAAAAGGACGTCGTCATAGGTAAGGCCGTCCAACACAATTTTATCTGCAACAAATGATGACATATTGTAACTTTAAAAAATTTATTGCGTGCAAATATAGTAATATTTTTCGAGTTATAAGGGGCTATTCCGACATTTTATAGTTGCCTTTAATTGAATTTAACCAAACTTGCCCATCCTTCATGTTCGGGATGGGCAAGTTCGTTAATTAGCCATTTCAGAAAGGAACTTAATACGCACTAAACGAATTTCTTCTTCACTGCAGTATTCTCCTAACTCCTCAATAGCTTCTTCCAAATCATCAGTTTCACTCTCACTGAAATAATCATAGATGTCATCTACCTTATCTTCATCATCAATATAATCTTCTATGAAATAATCAATATTCAGTTTTGTTCCACTATATACAATAGCCTCTATTTCATCAAGAAGTTCCTCGAACTCAAGACCTAACGATGATGCCATATCATCAAGAGCCACCTGACGGTCTATAGCCTGTATGATTCGCACTTTTACCATACTCTTCTTTGGAACAGTACGAATACGCATCTCCTCAGGGCGCTCAATACCATTATCTTCACAGTATCTCTTGATTAAATCAATGAAAGGCTGACCATATCGCTTAGCCTTTCCACTTCCCACACCTTGTATCTGCTGCAACTCATCACTATTAACAGGATACATTGTAGCCATCTGGTCCAAAGAAACATCCTGGAATATAACATAAGCAGGAATCTGCATCTTCTGTGCTATCTCCTTACGAAGATCCTTAAGCATGGCAAAAAGCTGTGGATCAAGAGCTGAAACCTGCCCATCAACAGTCTCACCATCATCATAGTCACTAAACTCATTGTCCCTAACAATCATGAAGGTCTCTGGATCTTTCAAGAAACGCTTACCTGCTGCTGTTATCTTCAACAAGCCATAGTTCTCCACATCTTTCTTTATATAACCAGCAAGAATAGCCTGACGAATAACAGGATTCCATATCTTTGCATCCTTATCTTCACCCTCACCAAACTCCTCTAACTGATCATGCTTATGCGATACAAGGTCGTCGGTTGCACGTCCTTTTACAAATTCTATGATGTATTCTTGACGGAAATTCTCCTTTACGGCCTTTATCGCACGAAGAACTATCAGTAATTCAGCCTTTGCATCCAACTTTTGCTTTGGATGCAAACAGTTATCACAATTACCACAATTCTCCTTAGAATATTCTTCTCCAAAATAATGAAGGAGCAGTTTTCTACGACACACCGATGACTCTGCATACGCCTGTGTTTCCTGCAATAGTTGTTTACCTATATCCTGCTCAGAAACAGGCTTACCCTCCATAAACTTCTCAAGTTTCTTTAGGTCTTTCTCTGCATAGAAAGCAATACAGATTCCTTCACCTCCATCACGCCCGGCACGACCTGTCTCCTGATAATATCCCTCAAGACTCTTAGGAATATCATAATGGATAACAAAACGAACATCAGGCTTATCAATACCCATACCAAATGCTATTGTTGCAACAATAACATCAATGTTTTCCATCAAGAAATCATCCTGGGTCTTAGAACGAGTCTGACTATCCAAACCAGCGTGATAAGCAGCTGCCTTAATGTCATTTGCCTTTAACACCTCAGCAAGTTCTTCTACTTTCTTTCTTGAAAGACAATAGATAATACCACTCTTTCCTGGATGTTGCTTAATGAACTTTACTATCTGCGTATCAATATCCTTCGATTTCTGTCTTACCTCGTAATACAGATTTTGACGGTTGAAAGAACTCTTAAATTCTTTAGCATCAGTAATACCTAAGCTTTTTTTAATATCTGTTCGCACCTTGTCGGTAGCCGTTGCTGTAAGGGCAATAACTGGCGCATTTCCTATCTTGTTTATTGTTGGACGGATATTTCTGTATTCTGGACGAAAATCATGTCCCCACTCAGAAATACAATGTGCCTCATCAATGGCATAGAAAGAAATCTTAGCATCGTTCTTCAAGAACTCTACATTCTCCTCCTTATTCAATGATTCTGGAGCAACATAAAGGAGTTTAGTCTTGCGAGATTTCACATCCTCCATAACCTGTTGGATTGCAGATTTATTCAATGAAGAATTTAAATAATGAGCTACTCCTGTTTCTTCAGACATTCCATTGATAACATCAACCTGATTTTTCATCAATGCAATTAAAGGAGAGATAACGATAGCTGTACCATCCATAATAAGAGATGGTAACTGGTAGCACAGACTTTTTCCTCCTCCTGTAGGCATCAGTACAAAAGTATCATTGCCACCAAGCAAATTGCGTATAATAGCTTCCTGATCGCCTTTGAAGGTATCAAAGCCGAAGTAATTTTTTAGTTGTTGTGTAAGATTAACTTCTTTCGCCATATTTTAAGATAGGTTATTCCACGATCACGATATTAAGGGATAGGAATCTTAGTTAGTAGTACAAGTCTGCTGACAATAATATATCATCAGCAGACTTGATGAAGTATTATGCTGTTTCAAGTTTCTGTAAACGAGAGTTTGCAAGTTGCTCACGTGCGTAGTCGAGAGTCACCTCAAACTTCTTTATACGACGGGATGGTACTTCATACATTGCACTCATCATCATCGACTCTACAATACTTCTTAATCCTCGAGCACCAAGCTTATATTCCACAGCCTTGTCAACAACGTAATCAAGAGCATCCTCTGCAAATGTTAGTTTTATACCATCCATTTCAAAGAGCTTGCTATACTGTTTAATAATTGAGTTCTTAGGCTCCTTTAGAATCCTACGCAAGGCCTCACGATCAAGAGGATTCAAATAAGTTAGTACAGGTAAACGTCCGATAATTTCAGGGATAAGACCAAATGACTTCAAATCCTGTGGAAGGATATACTGCATCAAATCACTCTTATCTATCTGACGCACATTCTGAACTGAATTATATCCAACAACATGCGTATTCAGACGCTGAGCTATCTTTCGCTCTATACCATCGAAAGCACCACCACAGATAAATAGGATATTCTTGGTATCAACATGGATATTCTCCTGATCAGGATGCTTACGACCTCCACGAGGTGGCACATTAACCATTGTACCCTCAAGAAGCTTCAACAAGCCCTGCTGAACACCTTCACCACTAACATCACGGGTGATACTTGGGTTATCGCTCTTACGAGCAATCTTATCAATCTCGTCAATAAATACAATACCACGCTGTGCTGCATTCACATCATAATTTGATACCTGAAGCAAACGTGAGAGAATACTTTCTACATCCTCGCCCACATATCCAGCCTCTGTAAACACAGTAGCATCAACAATGGTAAAAGGAACATCAAGCAACTTAGCTATGGTGCGAGCCAACAGGGTTTTACCTGTACCTGTGCTACCAACCATAATAATATTGCTCTTCTCTATCTCAACACCATCTTCATCAACAGGCTGAGCCAAACGCTTGTAATGGTTATAAACCGATACTGCAAGCGTACGTTTTGCCTCATCCTGACCAATGACATACTGATCAAGATATTTCTTTATTTCCTTTGGCTTGGGAATTTTCTTATCCTTAAACTGTTCATCAGAGTTATCAGTAGTACCACTATTATACATTCCTGCCTCACATGCAATCTTGTAAGCCTGCTGAGCGCATTCCTCACAGATAAAGCCATTCAAGCCAGTTATAAGCAAGTGAACCTGATTTTCACCTCTGCCACAGAAACTACATTTTTTATTTGCCATTTATGGTTTACGTGTTAAAACAGTATCAATCATTCCATATTCCTTAGCCTCCTGAGAAGTCATCCAGTAGTTACGGTCACTATCCTGCCATACCTTCTCGAAAGACTGATGAGAATGATTAGAAATAATTGTATAGAGTTCTTTCTTGAATTTCTGAATCTCACGAGCCTCAATCTCAATATCCGAAGCCTGACCCTGAACACCACCAAGTGGCTGATGAATCATAACACGGCTATGAGTAAGAGCTGAGCGCTTGCCTTCCTGACCTGATACCAACAGCACTGCAGCCATAGATGCAGCCATACCGGTACAGATTGTAGCTACATCACTTGAGATAAACTGCATGGTATCATAAATACCCAAACCTGCAGTAACGCTTCCACCAGGACTATTGATATAAATAGAAATATCCTTACCTGGGTCTGTAGAGTCAAGATATAGCAACTGAGCCTGCAAAGTATTTGCTGTATAATCATCAATTTCTGTACCCAGGAAGATAATACGATCCATCATCAAACGAGAGAACACATCCATCTGAGTAACATTAAGCTGACGCTCTTCAAGAATATATGGATTAAGATACTTAGCCTGTGCCTTAACGACATCATCAAGTACCATTCCATTCATTCCTAAATGCTTAGTAGCATATTTTCTAAAATCATTCATACAAATAATTCTTTTAATTTCAAGATAAAAAATAGAGGCTATCGACCTCATTATTTTGTCTTTGCAAATACTATGCCAAGAAAAAATTAGGCACCTTTTTGCTTTTTACTTAGACAAAGATAATAAAAAAAGTCGATAACCTCTTATAAAAGAAGTTTTTTTATTTAAAAAAACGAACTTTATTCGCTCATCATCTTATTGAACTCATCAAGGCTGATTTCCTTTTCGTTCAACTTAACAGCTTCCTTAAGTGCTGCAGAAAGCTTAATATCGATAGCACGCTCTACGAAACCATCAACATTCTCACGCTTCTTAAGCATCTCCTTAGCGTAGTTCTCGATATACTCATCAGGTACATTGTTCATACCATACTGAGCGAACTGTACGCGAGCTGTCTCCTTAGCTGCTTCCTTAACATCCTCATCAGCAACCTTGATGCTGTGAGCAGCAACAAGCTGTTCCTTAATCAAATGCCAAGCAAGCTCCTTGATGCTCTGCTCGTAGTTCTTCTCTACGAAATCCTCACCCTTGTCCTTGTTGTTAGCAAGCATGATACGCTTCAAGAGTGCATCTGGGAACTCAAGCTTACCAACCTTCTTCTCACAGTATGTACGAACATCCTGCATGAACTTGAAGTCCTGATCTACAGTAAGCTGCTGCTGCAAACCTTCTGCAATCTTAGCACGGAAAGCCTTCTCGTCCTTAACCTCATCCTTACCGAACAAGCTATCGAACAACTCCTGATCAACAGCGTGCTTAGCAAAACGAGAGATCTCAGTAACCTGATAGCTGAAATCAGCAGTAAGATCCTTAGCCTGCTCACGCTCAATCTTAAGAAGAGCAGCAACCTCGCTATCGTTCTCTGGATAAGCCTTCTTTGGGTTGAAAGTGATGATATCACCTGGCTTGCAACCATCGAAGAGCTTCTTCTGATCCTCAACCTTGATGTATGAAGGCATGATAGAAGCACCCTCAACAGTAATACCACCTTCCTTGGTGTTACCATTCTCATCAAGCTCACGAAGGTCACCCTTCAACATATCGTTCTCCTGATAAGAATCAGCCTTCTCGTAGCTACCCATACGTGAAGCGAACATATCAACCTGACGGTCAATCAGCTCATCATCAACGTTAATCTTGTAGTAGTCAATCTTATTCTTACCATTAAGTTCAATCTTGAACTCTGGAGCTACAGCGATATCAAATGTGAATGTATATGGAGCTGGTTTCTCAAGATCTTGTGCCTCCTGCTTCTCTGATGGAAGAGGTTCACCAAGCATCTGAATCTTGTTCTCCTGCATATACTTGTAGATATTCTCACCTACGAGCTTATTGATAGCATCCATCTTTGCAGATGTACCATACTGCTTCTTGATAAGACCCATTGGAACCATACCAGGACGGAAACCAGGATAGTTAGCCTTCTTACGGAAATCTTTCAAAGTCTTCTCGACACTCTCCTTGTAATCAGCTTCTTCAACTGTAATGGTCAATACGCCATTGATTTTGTCAGGGTTTTCAAATGAAATATTCATCTCTGATGTTTTTATTATTTATTATTTTTATTGATTTCGAATCTAACGGGCTGCAAAATTACTCATTATTGGTGAATATACCTAATATATAAGAGAAAAATTTGTTTTTTTAACCGTTTTAGATTCGTCACAAGGAAAGAATCAGCCTATTTTCTTACTGCTTCCTCGGCCTTTTCATCCTCAGCGTTTGGCTTAAACTTACGGAAAACGAAATTCTCAGAAAGATAATTTTTTCTTACAACAGGATTCTGAGAAAGTTCCTCCGGATTTCCTTGGAAAAGAATTCTACCTTCAAACAACAAATAGGCTCTATCCGTGATAGATAGCGTTTCCTGAACATTATGGTCGGTAATAAGAATACCTATATTACGATATTTCAAACGCCATACAATATGCTGAATATCCTCAACAGCAATAGGATCAACACCCGCAAATGGTTCATCAAGCATAATGAACTTTGGATTAATAGCCAAACAACGCGCTATCTCAGTACGACGGCGCTCACCACCTGAAAGCTGATCACCTTTATTCTTACGAACCTTGTTCAAACGGAACTCACTAATCAAACTTTCAAGCTTCTGAAGCTGTT
>R22__coassemble_767_pt1 | contig 18540 bp, 18 predicted proteins | sample R22__metabat2_high_PE_007 | metagenome-assembled genome bin R22
ACAAAGTATCGCGTTCTCACAAAACCAAATCCTTAGAAATCGTGAAAGGAGGAAGCTATGGCAGACAAAAAAGAAGATAGAATGGTTCAAGTTCATTTCCGAGTCACACAGACTGAGCTTGATGCAATCAAAAAGAATCAGGACAAAGCCGGGTTAAGGTTAAGCGAGTATGCCCGAAGGTTGCTTATGGGCGAAATTGTCGTAGCTGCACCTCCGGCTGATCTGAACTATCTTATCCGGGAACTCAAGAGGATCGGAAGTAACCTCAACCAACTTTTGAAGAAAATGAATGTGCTTGGCATAGCGCATCCTTTGGAACTGGAAAGATGCGCCGACGATATCCGTGAGATTTTAAATCTGATATATGAGACCTACCGTCCCAAGAAAGGAGCCGACTAATGGCAGTAACATCAGTCTGGGCCGTAAACACAAAAGTCGGCAGTGCTCTCGACTATATCATGAACCCGGAGAAGACAAAGGAGAAACCTGAGCTAAGTTCAGAAGCGATCGCAGCACGTCAAGCTGTCGGTGATGTCATTGACTACTCCGTTAATCCGGAGAAGACCGAACAGATGATGTATGTAACCGGAATCAACTGTAATCCCGATACTGCCCTGGAAGAGTTTATGAACACCAAGCAGTACTGGGGCAAGACCGACGGAAGGTTAGCTTATCACGGTTATCAGTCTTTTCGCGAAGGCGAGGGCGAGATAACTGCTGAGAAGGCACATGAGATCGGAGTTAAGCTTGCACAGGAATTATGGGGCGACAGATTTGAGGTAGTTGTAGCAACACACCTTAATACCGGTCATTACCATAACCATATGGTCGTTAATTCCGTTTCGTTTATGGATGGTTATAAGTACCGTCGCACCATAGAAGATTATCGCCAGATGAGGATCGTAAATGACAGGCTATGCAAAGAATACAATCTCCATGTAGTTAAGGATCCTGATCACAAACGAGGAAAATCCTATGCCGAGTGGCGTGATGAGAAACAAGGCAAGAAGACTGTACGAGGATCTATCCGAGATGACATCGATTATGCGATAAGTCAGTCACGAAGCGAACGAGACTTCGCCAGAACGATGAAAGAACTCGGATATGAATTCAAGTTCTATAAACCTGACGGTACTCCGTATGAGCATCCCGGCCTTAAGCCGCCGGGCGCCAAGGGATATTTCAGGTTCCGAGGTCTGGGCCAAAACTACGAATACGATTCCATAAGAAGGCGTATCATCGAGAACACTGCAGTTCCGGGTACGCCTTTATTAATGGAAAAGTCTTCATATCCGGCATTTAATCCGCGACCGAATGAGACAGCCCTGTCTTCTCAGTACAGATTCTATGTTATAAAGCTATTCTCATACTCCCATAGGTCCAAAAGAACCAAGCGAGAATATATCCCGTATGCCTTGAGAGAAGATATCGCCAAGCTCGACCAATATATCGAGCAGATGGATTTTCTCTACCAGCACAAGATTGGAGATGTGTACTCTCTTCAAAGTAAAAAGGAGTCACTGCAATCTGAGCTGAAACACCAGATCGTAGAAAGGCGTAAGCTCTATACGGTCAAGGAGCGTGCTGAACGTAATAACGATGCTCCGTTGATCCTGCAAACAAAAGCTGCGATCAATGTTGCTTCCGGAAAGATCAAAAAACTTCGTAAAGAGATGTCTTTATGCGAAGCAGTTACAGCCAGTTCGGATCGTGTTGAAAAAGCTCTGGAAGATCTTAATAAGAAACCGGAGCTTGATAATCACAAGTTCAAAGATGATCCCGAGAAAAACAAAGTTCGTAATAAGCAAGATATGACACTTTAACTTCCGAATCGTTCATTAATAAGCCATATCTTGCATGTTATCTGCACGCCACTCTTAACCGGGTGGCGTTTTACATGCCCTAACGGGCAAATCTTAAAACAAGGAGGAAAAATCCATGGCAGTTGAAAACGAGACAGCCGATCAGGTTGTCAGAATGGTCCTACAAGGGACAGAGGTCGTGCTAAGGCTTTCCGGAGAAGCAAGTCTTCGAATCGGTCAGATGATCTATGCTGCTCTGAAAGACGGGCACACTACAAAGGGTAAGGCAACCCTTTGGGAGTTCCTGAAGTCCGGCAAAGAACAGAAGATGTTCCGTATTCCTGATGAGTATCTGAAGGCATTCACCAAGGCCAGCAAGAAGTTCGGTTTTCCTTTCGTGATAATGAAAGACAAAACGAAAAATGATGGTCTCACGGACATCATGTGCTATGCATCTGATGCTTCCAAGGTCAACAGGGTTATCGAGAACTTCAAGCTCATGGTCGAAAAGGTAGAAGTCATCAAGCCTGAGGTAGTAAAGACGGAATCTGGAGAACTTGTAAAGCCCTTGGGTATGCAGATGGCTGTCCCCCTGGAGCTTATCGACGGTATTCCCGACCCCAAGTCACAAGGCAGACGTCTTCTGTCTGAAATTCAGAAGTATGCAGCCAAGATGAAAGCAAACGGTCCTCAGATCGTAGAGCCAATCGGTCTTCTCTGCAAACCGGATGGTCGTTACGATATCCTTCCCGGTCAGGGTTCCAAGAGACTCATGGCACTAAGGCTTGCTAACTACAAGACCGCAGTAGCTGACATCTCTGTTCCTAAGAAGGAAGGCATCGAGGTCAGAGCAGAGAACATCGAGGAAAGATCGCCTCAGGAAAGAACAATACCCGGAGAACTCCACAAGGAGCCTGTACCCGATGAGACGTTCCCTACCAAGGAAAAGGGGCAGACCACAAACCCTACTATGGCCCGAACGTCACGCGACCCAGCGTCCGGGCTAGGCTCCGAGCAGAAATCGCAAAAAGAAAGTCGAATGACATCTATGGCCCTTCCTGAAAATCGACCTTCGGTCCGTAAAAAGCTCGAAGAAGCCAAAAAGATCTCTGCCGATAAGCAGGTCGCGAAAGATCTCGTGAAGGCCTTGCAGAAGCCAAGTCCTACAAAGAATCAGAGGTGATCCCAAGTGAGAAAACCTGAAAACAAGTTCTCTATCACGAGAATCATCTTGTACTCCTCAGGTCTCATCCCGGTCATATGGCTTGCACTAAGGTCAGCACCGTACTTCACCGATAACGGTCTTGTAGGTCTTATCGAAAACGCGGGAGACATATTCAATAATCCGTTCCGTATCACATTTGTTAAGGGCAGCCTTCAGGTTGTCCTTATTTTTATTGTCCTATATGGAATCGGCATTGGGATATATCTCTCATCCGAAAGGAACTACAGGCGCCGTGAAGAGTTTGGTTCAGCCAAATGGGGAGATGCCCATTCGGTCAATAAGCGATACGAAGCAGATCCGCCTGAAGCCAACAAGATCCTGACACAGAATGTCAGGATCGGCTTTGACGGTCATGTTCACCGTAGGAACCTGAATGTTATGGTCGTTGGTGGTGCCGGTGCCGGTAAAACAAGGTTTTATGCGATGCCCAACATCCTACAGGCCACAAAAGACTCTAAGTTTTCGATGGTCGTGCTTGACCCAAAAAGGTGGAACTCTGCGAGCTTGCGGGCAATACCTGATAGACCAGGGCTATGACGTGAGGATCTTAGATCTCATTAACCTGGATCGAAGCCATTGCTATAACCCTTTCGTGTACTTGGAGAGTGACGATGACATTCAACGTCTTACCACTAACATCATCAAGAACACGACGCCTAAGGGCAGCCATACTTCTGAACCTTTCTGGGATCAGGCTGCCGAAATGCTTCTTAAGGCACTTGTCTTCTACCTCTTCTATGAGGCTCCGCCGGATGAGCAGAACTTCCCTATGGTTATGGATCTGATCCGTGCCGGAGATGTCAAAGAAAATGACGATGATTATGTATCGCCTTTGGATATCCTTTTCGCCGAGCTTGAGCAGAAAGATCCCGAACATATAGCTCTGAAGTATTACAGGAACTATCACTCGGGAGCTGCTCAGACTTTGAAGTCTATCCAGATCTCGTTGATCGCAAGGCTTGAGAAGTTTAATCTTCCGTCCCTTGCAGGTATTACGCAGAACGATGAGATGAGACTTCGTGAACTTGGCGAGAAACCCGGAGCGATCTTTGCTCTTATCCCGGATAACGATCAGTCCTTCAACTTCATTATCGGCATGCTCTATACGCAGCTCTTCCAGCAGCTTTATAGATCAGCCGACTTTGAACATGGGGGCCGACTGCCGTATCACGTGCATTTCATTATGGATGAGTTTGCCAATGTCTGCCTTCCGGATTCCTTCGATTCGCTTCTGTCTACGATGCGATCCCGTGAGATATCCGTAAGCATAATCCTGCAGAACATGGCTCAGCTTAAGGCTCTTTTTGAGAAGAACTGGGAGTCCATCACGGGTAACTGCGATGAATTCCTTTATCTGGGCGGCAATGAGCAGAGTACTCACAAGTATGTCAGTGAGCTCTTAGGCAAGGAGACGATCGATACGAACAACTACGACCTGAACAGAGGCCGTAGCGGTGGCGGATCCACAAAACACGATTTACTTCAGGCCAGAGAACTCATGACCCCTGATGAGGTAAGAATGCTCGATAACCGTTACGGGATCCTCTTCATAAGAGGTGAATACCCGGTTGTCGATCTTAAGTACGACCTCATGCACCATCCGAAGATCGCTTTCACGGAAGAGGGAGGCGCAGCGCCGTTCATTCACGGCAAAGACACGAGATCTGAAGCGACCATCGCACTGGTCGGCGACGATCCTGACGTATGGGATAAGGCAATCAACATTGAGAACCTTATCAAGGAACAAACCGAATGTGAGGTCCTCTCTTATGAGGATCTCGAAGAAAACTAACAAACAAAGGAGATTGAAAAACATGAACAAGATCAATTCAAACAACAATGTAACCGCTCTTGCTAATGACAAGAGAAAGGCAGTCCTCAAGCGCTACCTTGCTACTGCGATCACTTGCGGCGTCGTCGCTGTATGTATGGTGCCGGTACTCGCTGACAGCGAGGCTGAAACTGCCATCAACAACATGTCGAATATCATCTTCGGCATCATCAGGGCAATCGGCGTAATTCTCTCCGGTTGGGGCCTGGTTCAGGTAGGTATGAGCTTCCAGAGCCATGATCCTTCCCAGAGATCTCAGGGATTCCTTTGCCTTGCAGGCGGTCTCATCATCGTCTTCGCAAAGTCGATCCTTACCGCTATCGCTCCCGGCGTCTTCGGCTGATCTGATCGGGAGGTGATATTTTGGGTACCGCAGCTTGGTACGAGCTGATGCAAGGTCTTGAGTACCTTGGCGATATGCTCGAAAAAATGTGGGCCATCCTTACAACCTCTCCGCAGACCTTCAAAGGCGGCACCATTTGGAGCATCATCTCCACAATAAATGGTGTTCTCGGAGCTATCGGCACTGCCCTGCTGGTTTTGTTCTTCACTGTTGGAGTTATCAAGACCTGCGGTAGCTTTGCCGAGCTCCGAAAGCCTGAGACGGCTGTAAAAGTGTTTATCCGTTTTGCTATTGCAAAATACTTGATCGATAACTGTCTTACCCTGCTTGTGGATTTCGTAACGATAGTTCAAGGCATCATCTCAAAGGTAACCGGAGCCAGCTCCATTGGCACTGCCCTGGAGTTCACGATTCCTTCTGAGGTGCAGAGCACTTTCGAGGGTATCGGTATCTTAGACGGTGCTATTCCTATATGGGCTGTATGCTTCATCGCTCACCTTGCATTTATTGTGGTTGGTCTAGTCCTGCTCCTTACTGTATACGGCAGATTCTTCAGGATCTATATGTATGCGGCTATAGCACCTATACCGCTATCTACTATGGCAGGCCAGCCTACAGAAAACATCGCTAAGAGCTTTCTTAAGAGCTTCGCCGGTGTTTGTCTTCAGGGTGTAGTTATTGTTTTGGCATGCGTTATCTTCACTGCTTATGCAGCATCGATGCCTCAAATGAACACTTCATATGAACCTTTGAAGATGGTTTGGATATACGTAACAGAAGTAGTCTTCAACATGCTTGTATTAGTCGGACTCGTTAAAGGCTCCGACAGGATAATTCACGACATGATGGGCTTGTAAGGAGGAAAACCATGGAAATCAACATAAACAAAGACATTAGAGAATACACCGAAGGCGTCTTCTTCGGACTTAACTTAAGGCAGCTGATCTGTTCCGGGCTCGCAGTAGCATCCGCAGTTGCGGTCTACTTCGGGACCCGAGACATCGTATCAAAGGACATGATCACTTACTTTTGTATCGCTGCTGCAATACCTTTTGCAGCTATCGGGTTCATTAAGTATAACGGCATGCCCTTTGAGAAGATCCTCATGGCATGGATTAAGGACAACTTCATTGTCCCGAGAAGGCTGACAGTTAAGGCAAACAACGTGTATCTGGAGGCACTTAAAGGGTATTTCTCAGACAAAGACAAGGAGGCAATGAATGCTAAAGAGCATACAAACATTACTGAAGCAGGATAAGGAGATGTTTGTTGTGCCGAGACGGGTCCAGGACCTGATCCCGGTACAGCGCATCTGGCCCGACGGGATCTTTCAGGTTGGACCTAACAAGTTCTCAAAGACATGGAAGTTCTCGGACATCAACTATCAGGTGGCATCTGAAGAGGACAAGGAGAATATGTTCCTGCTCTATTCCGACGTTCTCAATTCATTTGACAGTGCTGCCACCACAAAGATCACGGTAAATAACCACAGGCTTAATAAAAAGGACTTCGAGAACTCAATTCTTATGCAGCTCAAAGGTGACAGGCTTGATGTTTACCGTGAAGAGTACAATAACATGCTGTTGGAGAAGGCTACGGGAGCCAATGGCATTACGCAGGAGAAGTATATTACCGTATCGATTAACAAGAAGAGTGTTGAAGATGCAAGGACGTACTTTGCCAGGACAGGAGCGGATCTTCAGATGCGCCTTTCTTCTTTGGGAAGTTCCCTGGAAGAACTCGACGCGACAGAGAAGCTTCGCATACTCCACGACTTCTACAGGCAGGGCGAAGAGGTCACTTTCGAGTTCGATATGAATAAGAAAGCAGCCCTTGGCCACGACTTCCGCGACTATATCTGTCCGGATACCATCGAGCGAAAAGATGATTATATCAAGCTCGGGGAGAAGTTCGTGAGGGTCCTTTTCCTCAAGGACTACGGCAACTATATCAGCGATGACATTATTGCCGAACTTACCGATATGAACAGGAACCTCATGCTCTCGATCGATGTTCTCTCTGTTCCTACAGATGAAGCGATAAGAGAGGTAGAGAACAAGCTCCTGGGTGTTGAGACTAACATCACCAACTGGCAGCGAAAGCAGAACCAGAACAACAACTTCTCAGCGGTTATTCCTTACGATATGGAGTTACAGCGCAATAAGACGAAGGAGTTTCTGGCTGATCTCACGACTCGTGACCAGCGCATGATGCTCGGCCTCATTACCATTGCTATTTCTTCAGACAGTAAGGAACAGTTGGATCTTGATACGGAAGCTCTGCAGTCTGTCGCAAAGGGAAGGCACTGCCAGATGGCAGTCCTTAAATGGCAACAGGCAGATGGTCTTAACACTGCCCTGCCGTTTGGTGTCAGGAAGATCGATTGCTTCAGGACTCTCAATACTGAGTCCTTGGCAGTGTTCCTGCCTTTTAAGACTCAGGAGATAATGGACAAGGGCGGTATCTACTATGGAGAGAATGCGATCTCGCATAATCTCATAATGTGCAACAAGGAGAACCTTCTTAACCAGTCGGCTTTCCTTTTGGGTGTCCCGGGTTCCGGTAAGTCCTTCTCGGCAAAGGAACTTATTACTTTCCTCATGCTGAATACGGACGATGACATCCTGATCTGCGACCCTGAGGGCGAGTATGCACCACTGGTTGAGGCAATGGGATCTGATATGGGCTCAGTTATCCGCGTATCGGCCGGCGGACGCGACAGGCTCAACGCCATGTATATGGTCGATGGTTATGGTGAAAACGATCCTATCGTTGTTAAGTCCCAGTTCATTATGTCCCTTGTTGAGCAGATCGATAAGAAAGGTGTCGGCCCGCAGCAGAAATCCATTATCGACAGATGTGCAGCTGCAGTTTACCGTGACGCTGAGAGATGCAAATCCTCAGGCGGAGCAACGCCTACTCTTTGCACGTTCCGTGAGAAGCTCTTAGAGCAGCCGGAGCCTGAAGCCAAGCAGATAGCCTTATCTCTTGAACTCTTTACTACCGGTTCCCTGGATATCTTCGGCCGTGAAAGCAACGTTGACATGGACAAGCGAGTTGTTGTTTTCGATATACACGGCTTAGGCAGCCAGCTTAAGCCCACGGGACTTCTTGTCATAACAGACACTATGCTTAACCGAGTAACCCTTAATTGGAAGAAAGGTAAGCGTACACACGTCTTTATCGACGAGTTTCATGTCGTATTCGAAAACGAGTTCTCCGCTCAGTTCTTCAACTCTGCTTGGAGACAGTTCCGTAAGAGAAACGCCTATCCTACTGCTATTACGCAGAATGTTGAGTATCTCTTGGACTCCGTTCAGGCATCAACGATGCTTTCCAACTCGGAGTTTGTAATCATGCTTAACCAGGCGGCTTCAGACAGAGCCAAGCTGGCTAAGCTCCTAAACATCTCTGAGATTCAGATGCGCTATATCACTAACGCACCTGCCGGTTCAGGACTAATCAAGTACGGCTCGGCACTCGTGCCTTTCGTCAATCGCTTCCCGAAGGACACTAAGCTATATGCCCTGATGACAACTCGTCCTTATGAACAGTTCCAGTTTATGCACAGAAACGATGAAAAGAACGGACGTAAAGCACTTCAATAACAAAAAACTTGCGATAATATGCTTTTATAACAATCAGGCAAGCAAATGAAATGCTTGCCTGATTGTTTAAGCGTAGGCAATTTGTATCAGCGCAGCCCTACTGATCCGAAATCAAATTTCAAAGTCGATATTGTTCAAAAACTCTTTGTATGGGCGAAGTAGTTTTGCATTAAATAGGATTGTTTTTTCTCCGCAGGTCTCGCAATATCTGGCATTACCCGCATTTTTATGGTGCTCAATGCCAAGAAAATTGCCATTGTCATCCTCTATGCGATAGCCCAAACAGTAATTAAAGACATCAAAACCGCATATTTTACAGTGCTCTGCATTTAATGAAAACTCTTCGTTATCGCATTTAGGACACTTAATGAATTGAAGATTATCATCCACAGGAAAGCCATCATTGTATATCATAATCACCAATCACCTCTATTCTTCTACCAGACACCTGGTCTGTTTCCTCAAGAATGTCTTGAATTGCACTTTTATGTTCATTGACTATTTCGGCGGCTCTACTGTTGTCTACATGAATATAGATATTATCATTGTCATCAATAAGTGCAGTCGAATAAACCAGACTTGAAAGCAAATCAAGCATATTATCGTTATATAATTTCGAATGATGCTTTACGTACTCCCAATATGGATACTCTACTAATTCTGAGGAAACTTTATTTGAATACTCTAAGTAGTATTTGTATTTCTTTTCAAAATCAGAGTACCAATCTCCAGATGTGGTTTTTCTTCCGCAAGAGGGACAAAAGCTTCCTGAATATGACGATAACAATCCATCTTTCGGACATTTATTGTAAAGAGCAATCCCACAGATTGAGCAGAATTCAGAATCTTTGTTTATCTGATGATTGAGGCATACCGGACATATCCCAGGTCTTGTAACCTTTTGATTATTATCAAGAGTAAAGCTTCGCATATATCTATATCTGATGTGTTCAATACCTGGAGTTTGAATAAGTTCTTGCGCTTCGCGAAAACTTGCAAACAAACCTTGTGATTGAGATTTACCCGCTATACTTTCACCGCAATAAGGACAAAATTCTGCGGAATCATCACTTATATAGGAATGACAGTGAAAACACTTTCTGCAAAATGGCGAGAACTTAATTCTACGCGAAAAGCTTGCGGTAATGCCTTTGTATATTGCTTCATCAATACCGACTGTAATAAATTTGCTGAAGTTTCGTATCAGTTGATCTTCATATTTCGTGTATTGTTTAGGCATATAGCTTGCCTCGAATACTCGTTTATGCTTGCGTCCAGCGGCTTTTTGGGAAACATCAAACAATAAAGCAATCTCCTCAACGGATATTGAAAAATAACGCAGTATTGCCGTTGGCATGAGAAATTCAGCAGCAAAGTAATGAGCCTCCTTTTCGAGAACCTCGTATTCTGTATCAGTCAGGCCAGACCGACTAAGTTCACCGATATTGAATTCTGTAAGATGGCCAAGAATAATGTGCCCGATCTCATGCATAATTGTCCAAGAATTATGATGTTCATCGTCTATCGTGTCATCATAAACAATAAGATACTTGCCACCGTTTATTCGAAGCACACGGCCATCAGCTTTAAGTTCTTTCAAATGAAGAGGATCATCTGTATTTAAGATTTGTTTGGCCTCAGTCCAAGACAAGCACGTTACGTAGTAGGAAAGCTCAGCTAATACAGCAGATATTGAAATTGGAAAAGAATCATAACCGTATTCTAACAATAATTCATATGCCTTTTCCGCAACAAATCCGAATCTTGGCTCACTTGGAATTTTTCTCGTTCGCATAATTTAAAAACATTTCTACCTGTTTGTATAGATCATCCAAGTCTTCGTCCTTAAGAGAAGAGTTACGTGCGATGCCTTCAAGAATAAGGGATGCTGTTTCTTGTTGTTTTTGGGTTTTTAAACCCGGGAAGACACGTTCGATGGGCGACAAGTCATCGGACGGTGAATAACCAGCATATTTTAGAATCTCCTCGTGTGGAACACATAATGCATCGGCTATGGAACAAAGCACTTTAAGTGATGGGAGTCTTCGCTGATTTGTTTCAATACGCATAATTTCGGTATGACTAATACCGGCTTTTACAGCAAGCGCGTTACGGCTCATATTCATTTTTGTTCTGTTTTCCTTAATAAAATCACCTAACGTCATTGAAAAATCCTCCTATCTTGTAGTAATTATTATAATATCGGTTGAACCTATAGGCAACACTTCGAGATGAAAAATTGACAAAAAGTTCAAAAACGCATTGACACAATCTGGGTTTCTTCATATAATCGAGTTGAACCTAAAGGTTCAATACAACAAAGGAGATGCTCCTCTCAGTGGATAAAGTAACGATTTACCGTTGCACCTATAGGTGCCCGATTAACAAAAAATGTTTTATTATTAAGACCGCCAACCCATTAGCAGCTCCTGTTGTTGTTTGGCAGAAATGTTCTGCCTTAAAAAGGGACGTTAAAATCACTATTGGTGACGATAAGCCTCCTTGATTCTTTTTGAAAGATTACTTGCAAATAAGCCGCATTGACGTACTAAATTGCAGATTCTCAATACACGATATTTGTTTGAATCTATCAATGTCATTGCGGCTTTTGTATTGGGAATCAGCAAAATCTTTCAAAATATGGAGGCATTAAAATGCTAAATAATAATACTGATTCCAATACACCAAGACATCAGAAGCGTAAAGCAAACCTCGATGATGGCTGTAATCCAGAACTTGTCAAAGGCGCTGATTTTGACGGGTATCTTGGTATCCCGTTCATAAAAAAGCCAAAGGAATACAGAATACCTACAGGCATTTCACCCTTCTCCTGCCGTAATAGAATAAAAGATGAAAACGAAGCAATAGGCTTCTTCGAGAACGATCCAGTGTTTGCAGAAGTACTTATCAACCCAGAGAAATATGATGAAGAATTTAAAGGAAGAATCATTATTTCCCTTGACTGTTCATTATATAGAAGTTCTCCTTTGGCCGTTCAAATAACTAACACTTACAGAAATAGAGCTCTGGGGTATCATTTTCAAACTGTTGGTGCATATGTAATTCCACTAATAAGGTGGGGCAATTCACTTACATATACAACTTCGGTATTACCTGATAAAGTTGCTTTCCTTGGAGTAGAAAAGCACAGTATTGTAGCAGTATCCACATACGGATGTTGCCAGACAAGGGATGATAAGATCGAGTTTTCAAATGGCCTAAAAGCTATGATGGAAACTCTTGAGCCCGAAGTAGTTATTGTATATGGCTCGATGCCGGACTCAATCTTTGCACCTTATCTCATGCAAGCCAGATTCATTCATTTTCCAGATTGGACGACTCGCATGCATGGAGGTGAAAAGTAATGGGTAGCGGAAGCAGCAGTTCATACAATGACATTACTACAGGCTCTCAGCCCTATGCTCCAACATATAGTGTCACAAGAGATATGTTGAAAAAAGATAAGAAGGATTCGGATATTTACAATCCAAACACAGGATACTTTCATAATCCGACGGCTCAGAATTTGGAAAAATCTATTCGCGACGGAAATATCTATAGTGATGGGGAGAAGGCCGATTCGAGTTTTCCTTATGTTCTGGACACGGACGGGAACATTATATTTGGAAAAAGGTCCAATCCGAACAACCCAGACAAGCGTTCGCCTCATCCTACACTTATTGGCGGTAAAGATCCTAAGGTTCAGTGTGCAGGTATACTAAAAATATCAGACGGGAAAATAGTGTCGGTAGATAATAGGAGTGGCCATTTCAAGCCGAACGAACTATCTATGAAAAAGGTATATAATGCACTTGAGGATCTAAGATCTCGTCATCCCGAAGTTTTCAGTCCTAAGTATAAAGGTGGTAACTGATATGAATATACAAGACATAAAAACAATAACGGCAGAATTATTTGGCATTTCGTTCGAAGGAGATAGCTTTAGTCAGAACAAAGCTAATCTTTATGAGGATGCACAAAGGTTGATAGAAGAAGCAGGATGGGATGCAACCTATGATGCATGGTTTGATTACCTGCTTCATAACTGCAAAACCCCCGAACTCGTGATTAATTTTGTGCATCTCATGAGATATTACGATGATTTTTACCATGTAATTCCTGATCCATACAATTTCTTGGGTTACTTTTATTACAGGCTTGAATTGAATCCGGCTAAATATAAAGCAGTTGATAATATGGATGAGATGTCTTTTGAAGTCCTCATGAAAGCTGGCATCAAAGAGAATCTTTGGTTAGATGATTCGTATGTACCTGAGAAGGATCCGGAAATGATAAAAGCTGTTGAGCGCTGGAAGGAGAAATTAAATGACTAATAAGGATCTTGAGTCAGCAAGTAAATATATTAGCCTTATTTTAAGGCATAAGCCTGAAACTATAGGTATTACGCTTGATGAACATGGTTGGGCTAATGTCGATGAGCTTATTATTGGGGTCTCAAAGAAGTATCCTATAAATATAGAGATTCTTGAAAATATTGTCGCCACCGATAATAAGCAGCGTTATTCGTTCAACGATGATAAGACTCTTATAAGAGCAAATCAGGGACATTCGATTCCAGTTGATGTTGAATTAGCTATTGTAAATCCGCCTGAGGTTTTATATCACGGGACAGGAGAAAAATTCGTAGAATCTATTGATGCACAAGGATTGATCCCTAAGTCACGTCTGTATGTTCATCTTTCCGCTGACACAGATACTGCAGTAAAAGTAGGCAGCCGTCATGGGAACCCGGTGGTATATAAGGTTTTATCAGGGAAAATGTTTCATGATGGGCATGTCTTCTACAAATCCGTCAATGGTGTATGGCTTACAAAAGAAGTTCCGGTGGAATACCTTCAAAAGATGTGAATCACACTTTTTAAAGTATCATAGTAAGAGGCTGCCTATGTGACAGCCTCTTCTGCTTTAGTACACATGCCAAATGATATTGGGTGTAAAAGTTCACTATAATGATTGCAACCAGGCAAGCAGATCTTTATCCTTCTGCCAGCTTGTTTTATCAGCTGTAGGCATATCTATATTTGCCTTTATTAGGGCCCTTCTCTTCATTTCGGAGTCAGCACGTGCGTATACTTCAGTTGTTTCAATATCAACATGGCCGAGAAAGTCGCGAATATAGTGCAAATCAACATCTGCGCGCAGTAAATGCATCGCTTTTGAGTGACGGAGAACATGTGGCGTTGTAGCTTTGTTGGACTTTTGCCACGATGTCTGCGCCATATACTTTTGCAGCACATATGTTACCCCTGAGCGTGAAAGCTGATTACCTTGATGATTTACAAACAACGGATAATCCGGCATCAATTCTGAGCGAATATTCCAAACCTCTAAATATCGTTTAAGCAACTGTGCAGTAGGCTTCATCAACGGAACGATTCTGACCTTACGACCTTTACCGAGAAGTCGTACTGTGGGCAGGGTATCTAAACGCAAATCAGCAATTTTCAAGTCAATTAATTCTTGAACACGTGCACCAGAATCATATAGGATACAAAGCATGGCAGCATCACGAATACCATATCGATCCTTCTGGTTAGGCAAAGAAAGAAGTTCTTTTAATACCTCTTCAGGCAAGTAATTAACAAATGGCTTTGGGGCTTCCTTTACGGGTATTTCAAGGATTTGCTGAAATTGCAATAACCTTTCAGGATGATACATCTGAGCATACTTAACAAATGCATGTATAGCTGCAAGCCTGGCATTTCTAGTTGCAATGCTATTGTGTCGCTCGCACTCCAGCCAATCAAGAAAACTCAAAACAGTGTCTTTATCAATATCAGAAAGAAATACTTTCTCGGGATTCTTCTTCTTAACTTGTTGAAAGAATAGAAGAAAGAGACAAAAAGTATCTCGATAAGCCTTTATTGTATTCTGGCTTAAGTTTCGAATGCCTGCTAAGTGCTTAGTGAAATAAGATGAAATGCAGGATGAGAAATCGTTGGTATCATACATCTGTTGGATCCTCCTTAGGAATTAAATATCCGAATTTAGATTCTGTCTTTTTAAGCAATTCGGGGTAGCTTTCTGCTGATAGGTGTATATAGTGACTTGTGGCCTTAACAGATTTATGTCCAACATAGGTCATTAAGACAGGAAGGACAGCATACGGATCTTCTCCGTGTTCTGTTAATTTCTGCAAACTGTGCACGCAAAATGTGTGCCTAAGATCGTGTAAACGAGGACCTTTTCCTCTACCTCGATATGGTATTCCAGCTTCCTGCAAGATATTACGAAAAGTAGCTTCTATTGTCATAAGACTATAGCGTTTTCCGTCTGGAGCCTTAAAGAAATATTCGTCATATGACAAGAAACACATTTTATCTCTATATTCAATAAAACGTTTCTTTAAGCCTTCATCGAGGGGGATGATCCTATCTTGACAGTTTTTTGTATCTCTCAATAAGAAGAAGCCACCATCAAAATCAACGTCGCCAACTTTTAAATCGAGCGCTTCGGATATTCTCAGGCCGCAAAAACATAACACTCGAAATAACAATGGATATACGATATGCCTTTGCGGAACACGTGGATTATATTTGAAATGATCAACTACCGATATAATCCGCGATATTTCATCATACGAAAAAACATAAGGCTCAAACTCATGCGAAGGTTTCGGCATTAATTCAAGAGATACAAGATATGCATTGATTCCGTTCCTGTTTAAGAATTCAGCAAATAGCCGTAACATATATATGTTATGTCTGATCGTTGCTGTCTTTTGATGGGGTTGGGGAGTTATGAACTCGAGCAAAAGATCCTTAGAAAGCGAATCCTTGCAATCTTTTCCAATAAGGAAAGTATCAAGGCTTTTTAGTAGAGTGTCTACACCTTTATACTTGTATCCAAGCCTATGCTTTTCTTCAAGATATGCTTCAAACCAAGGTGCTAACGGACTGGAAAACTGATATATCTTAGGCTTTGGCTGCATAGTTCTCTCCTTCAATTAATGTGCAATATCTTAGTTCTTCGGTATCGGTTCTAAGATATTTCATTGTGGTCTCGATGCTCTTATGACCTAATATTTCAGCAATAACAGGTATAGGAGTATCTTTCCGCATCAATTCTGTTGCCAATGAATGTCTCAGCGTATGCAATCCGTGATTCTTTTCAGGCGTGATTTGAATACCAGATCTATACAAGTACTTGTTAAACATCGAGTACAGGTGATTGTTTTTGCTGAATTTCTGAAATGGCGGTTTATGGGAGATGAATACATTCTCTATGTTGGAGGCCGGCCTACCATTTTGAATGTAGTCAATTATAGCCCTACCAACATCCTCAAACAGCGGGAGAACAAGTGGTTCATTGGTTTTGTACTGAACTAGTTGGATGCAGTTTTTATCCCACTTAATATTATCGAATTTCAAACTAATAACGTCACTTGTTCGAATACCTGTCCTTGCCACAAGCATGATTATTGCGTAGTCCCTTTTCCCAACCGGACTCGCAAGATCTATACAGTTGATAATCTTGTCTATGTCATCTCTGGTAAATGTTGTAGGAATGTGTTTCCGTTTAATCAACACGTTGGATTTTGGGATAACGAGGGACAAATCTTCCTCGTTATAGCCATTGAGATACAAAAACCTGAAGAAACCTCTTAGATTACAAAGATAAGTGCTCAGATTCTTAACCATTTCGTTTATTGAATCTAAGAGAAAGCCTGTAATGTGTTCGGGTTTCAACTCAGAGACGGAATCGATACCCACCTTGCTTGCATACGCTGCAAACCGCTTAAGAGTTCGAGCATATTGAAGAACAGTTTCAGGCTTATTGCCTTTTTCTCTTTGTTGTTCAAGGAACTCATCAACGACAGGTCTGAATTTCTCAGGCCAAGGCATATCCATATACCATGCAGTATGGCAGTTTATTATTCTGCCAAAGGTCTTATATTCGAGAAGATTCCTTAGTGAAGCCCGGACATCATATTGCCGCTTGGTGATGTTAACATTATGAGGATCAATCTCATACGCACGCTCAAGAAAATCATTCAAAGACTGTTCTGTAATCTCTAAGTCCCCATGGAAAATATAAAATTCACGCCAGAACTTTTGGCGATACGCAATCGTAGCATCTGTGAATCCTACATTCTTAAGTGCAGCAGAGATACCTTCAAATTCCTTCTTTAACATTTGTTCATCCATAATATTCTCCTTTCGAGATGTTGTAGTAAGGAAATCATCATAGAAGGAAAACAAGGATTCAAGATAAATAAGTTTATAAGGAGAGAACTAAAAACAATCAGACAGGTGACATTTAATCACCTGCCTGATTAATGATTATGAAGAGAAATCTTAGGAAAAAGCCTTTAGTTTATGGCTTATTTCTGTTTTCTCTTCATAAACTGGAACTGTTCATAAGGGCGTTTATGTAAAGCTTTGCATAATCGTCCCGGAGAGGGGCAGTTTGCGAGCGGATGATCAACGGGTATCACGACCGTAATCGTGATACAATGGTGTTCTAACAAGGCGTGCCAAACTCCTTTCAAACTTCTCTTCAGGCACGTCCAGAACACCCTCCAAGCCCTTGTCACTTACGGCAAGGGCTTTCTTTTTTTGAGCGATAATCAGCTTCCATTAAACAGGCACCCGGGCATCCCGGGTGTTTTTACATGCCTTCTTCCAGGCAAATACAACAAAGGAGTTAAGTAAAATGCCTCAAATCAGTAAGATTGAACGAGAGCGCGACATTAAGCAGGTATCGCGTTCGGATGATCTAAAACCTGCTACAGAGAAAACGATTAACAAGAGTATCCCCAAGATCCAGAGCAAAACATCTGCTAAGGAAGTGACCGAGACAGCTGAGCAAAAGGTAACGACTGTTTCAATACCTATGACGGCACCGGTTAAGGCCGCTCGTAGAGCCGGGATTGCTGCTATTAGGCACGTAAGGACGATGTCTCAAGATTCCGGTAAGCAAGAAGATCAGGAGGCGATCGATAACCTTGAGGCTTCTGCCAAGAATACAGCTGCAGACACCGCCGATGCTCTTTTAGATGCTAGAGATTCGCTTAAAAGTCGGATCAAAAAGAAAAAGCCTGACATTAAGAATACCAGGGATATCAAGTCAGGGGCCAGAACTATCAACAAGGCTGACAGGTCGATCAAAAGTGCTACTGAAGCAACCCGAGTCGCTGCCAAAAGTGCACAAGAAGCAGCTAAACAGGCTGCTATTACTTCACAGAAGGTTGCTTCTGCAAAGAAAGCTGAACAGCTGGCAAGGAAGTCAGCCGAGTGGGTCAAGAAGATCGTCAAAGGCATAATTGAAGGCCTGAAAAGGCTGGGAGCAGCTCTTGGAGCTGCATCTGTACCTCTTCTGCTGATCCTTGTTTTAGCTGGCTTAATTGCCGGAATTGTCGCTTCTGCCTTTGGCATCTTCTTTGCCGGTGATGTATCCGGGGAGAATACCAGGACTCTTCAGGAAGTTGTTCTGGAAATCAACGGCGAATACAACGGCCAGATTGAGCAGATTAAGACAAATACTGCCCATGATGAACTTGTCATGGAAGGCTATCAGGCGCCTTGGCCAGATGTTCTTTCTGTCTATGCCGTGTATGTCACTACCAGAACAGACGGAGCAACGGACGTCGTGCATTTGACAGATGACAATGTAAATACCCTAAAGACTATATTTTGGCAGATGAATACAATCACATCATATACAGAGACTAAAACCGAAACAGTACTGGACACGGATCTCGATGACGA
>R22__coassemble_785_pt1 | contig 18177 bp, 16 predicted proteins | sample R22__metabat2_high_PE_007 | metagenome-assembled genome bin R22
AAGTAGTATGAATCAATACGAAACCGTTTTCATTTTGACTCCCGTTTTGTCTGATGATCAGATGAAGGAAGCGGTTGCTAAGTTCACAAAGATTCTCACTGACAATGGTGCAGAGATTCTGAACGAGGAGACCTGGGGATTGAAGAAGATGGCTTACGCTATTCAGAAGAAGTCTACAGGTTTCTATTGCCTGGTAGAGTTCAAGGCTGAGCCAAAAGTTATTGACACTCTCGAGACAGCATTCCGTCGCGATGAGAAAGTTATTCGTTACATGACCGTTAAGCTTGACAAGTATGCTGCAGCTTATGCAGAGAAGCGTCGCGCTAAGATGGGTAAAAAAGAGGAGGCTTAATCATGGCACAGAAATCAGAAATTCGTTATTTGAACGCTCCTTCTATCGACACTCGTAAGAAGAAGTATTGCCGTTTCAAGAAGAGCGGTATCAAGTACATCGACTATAAGGATCCAGAGTTCCTCAAGAAGTTCTTGAACGAGCAGGGTAAGATCCTTCCACGTCGTATCACAGGTACATCTTTGAAGTATCAGCGTCGCGTAGCACAGGCTGTTAAGCGTGCTCGCCAGATCGCACTGCTTCCTTTCGTAACCGATTTGATGAAGTAATTAAGGAGGAATAGACGATATGGAAATTATACTGAAAGAAGATATTATCGGTCTTGGATACAAGAACGATATCGTAAATGTAAAGAATGGTTATGGTCGTAACTACCTTATCCCAACAGGTAAGGCTGTTATCGCATCAGAGTCAGCAAAGAAGATCCTCGCTGAGAACTTGAAGCAGCAGGCTCAGAAGATTGCTGCTAAGAAGGCAGAGGCTGAGAAGAAGGCTGCAGCTCTTGAGAATGTTGAGGTTGTTATCTCAGCTAAGGTTTCTGCAACTGGTCAGCTCTACGGTTCTGTTAACGCAGCTATCGTTGCTGAGGAACTTCAGAAGAAGGGTCAGGATATAGACCGCAAAATTATCACTATGCGTGATATCAAGAAGGTTGGTACTTTCGAGGCTACAATCCACTTCTTCAAGGGTGTTGAGGTTAAGCTTCCTGTAACTGTTGTTGCAGAGAACCAGCCAGCACCAGCTGTTGAAGAGGCTCCAGTAGAGGCTCCTGCACAGGAGGCTGAGGAAGCTCCAGCAGCAGAATAATTTATAGCGCATAATTATTGCACTGTAAAGCAAATCTAAATATTAAATCCCTGTTCTCCAAATGGAGGACAGGGATTTTTTAATGTGGAATTACGAATGTGGAATTTTGAATTACGAAGTAATCATCGACTGAGTGCTTGCTGTCGGCTTGCCGGTGCAGGCATAAAGACGAAGGAGGTAATTAGTCGCACTGCGTGCGATGAAGAATTTTCCAATTAATAATTATTAAATTTTAATTATTTATTCCCGTTGGTCATAGGAACTTCTTTCCTTCGGTCAGTGACCGTTGGTTCATTAGCATTGTATGCAATGCACCAACTCCTAACTCCTATCTTCTAACTCCTAACTTCTGTATCCTAACTTGATTATCTCACTACTTTTGTAAATTCAGGAGCTTCGTTTGGTTCTTTAACAACATATATTGTCGAGGTAGTAGGAGTGCCATCAGGTGATATTGACTCGGCTGTGAATTTGTATTCTGTTGTTTTGTTGATAGTACGAGAACCAACAGAGACGGGTGAGCCAAGTGGCATTGGATAGCTTCCACATGCTTGCTGGAAGATTGTTTTTTCTTCAGCTGTTACAGGTTTTTGCTCGCTAAACTCAGGAAGCTTTGGAGCTGTACCATTGATAGTGGCAAAGAAAAGGTCTATTTCTTTGGCTGCTTTGTCTATGCGCGCTGTTCGTACTCCGTAGCCATCAAGGATGGTAGCGTTCTTCAGATTTTTCTTTAGATCATTGACGCTTGTTTCCAAACCACCGCTACCAAAGGTACAGAAGGGAATGATGATCTTTCCTTCGACATTGATGTTTTTAACGAGTGTTACAACGGGTGGAGCATAGGTACCAAACCAAATAGGGTATCCGATATAGATAGTGTCGTATTTGGCAATATCCTTGCTTAGAGGTTTGATTTTACACTCTATGCCTGCTTGTCGCTCTTTCATAGAACGCTCAATAGTTGCATTGAAGTCACCATCGTACGGCTTTTCAGCATTGATAGCTTCAATGTCGGCATGAGTTCGCTCTTGAATAAGCTTTGCCACAGTTTCGGTTACTCCAGTCTGTGAGTAGTAAAGGACAAGTGACTTTGTGTCTTGAATTTTAGCTGCATTGCATGTTGCAAGTACAGCTGAAGCTGCAAGTGTAATCATTAATTTTTTCATTATGGTATTACTTTAAAACGGATGCGGAAGCTATGAGACTGTTCGTCCCAGTTTGTGCCAAGCATTTCGAAACGGCCTATCTGTCCTGTTGAACGAACATGTTTGCCTATGCATGGACAGATGTCGTAGTTGCCGATACGCACTATTCGGAGCATTTCGCTTGCATCGTCTGGAAGACGGTCGAGGCTTATTCCTTCAGGAATATTGTTACGATCAACGAAATCGTAGCTCACTTCCATGTCTTCTTCAATAAGACGATTCATCTCTCTTTCTATAGTCTTCTCTTCCTGACGTGATGGTTTATGGTCAAGAATATAACTAATCTTACTTTTCTTTCGTTCGATATGTGCATTGTTGCTTCGTGAGCAACCAAACATTCGACTCATGAGTTGGTTAAGTAGATGCTCTGCTGTATGCGCAGGAGGGAACTCGTCTTTATGATGCTCGTTGAGCAAAAAAGCGTTATCGTCCATATTGATATTGAATTTATATATTCGTCCGTTGTTAGCATCAATATTTATTGGCCATTGCTTGTCTTTCTGCAGTTCAACAACAGCTGATTCTCCAGATATAAGGTCGGTGACAGATATTCTTTTTTCTGGTATTTCCAGAAAGTCGAATGCGTGTTCTGGAATATTAACCTTGATATTTACTGGCTCATCTGAGAAGTTTACAACAACGAAAAGCACTTCGTTATCTTTTTTACGTATGAAAGCATACTGATGATATGTGTCGAAATCGGGATTGTTGTTGTTTACATACATCAAGTCGAAGGTTTCGCCATCAATAGCTTTTTCGCGTGTAGCAATGTTCAGAATGTTGAGATACTGAATAGCAAGCTGTCGTTCTGCTGGTGTGAGCAACTGACGATCAGAGTATGCACGACTAAGTGTGTCGGGAGCCCAATAATCAAATATTGTTGTACGGCCGTCTATACCGCTATAGCCTTCTTTATCCATACCACATTCGCCGAACTCTTGTCCGCTGTACACCATAAACGGATTATTGCGGAATAGAGCGCTAAACATAACAGCAGGTATTGCTTTCTGTGCTTTCCCTGCAAAGAAATCGCTGGCTATTCGTTGCTCGTCGTGATTTTCAAGGAAATAAAGCATGTGTTCCTTGATATCGTCAGTCTGTTGCCATTGATATGTTATGTTGGATGCAGACTGTTCACCACGGATGATTCCTCTTAGCGCATCATACATTCCTACTTTATCATATAGATAGTCGAAACCTGCTGCAATATAGGTACGATATTGGTTAGGATCGTAAACCTCGCCAATGAAGATGATATGAGGATATTGCTCTTTTACAGCTTTTGTTGCGTAAGTCCAAAAAGCATCAGGTACCATTTCTGCCATATCACAACGGAAAGCGTCGATGCCTTTCTCTGCCCAAAAGAGCAGAATGTCTAACATCTTTTTCCATGTGTCAGGGATAGGGGAGAAATGATAGCTACGGCCATTGGTGTCGCAGTAGTCAACACCATAGTAGAGCTTTATTGTTTCATACCAGTCATTGCGTTGTGGCTTTGATGAGAATTGATCATTTCCTGTTGCTCGTGCTGGCGACTCTACATAAGCACCATCATTGCTTATTATGGTATCACCTTGCAATACATTTCCGAGATCGAGATGTTCCTTACAGTAATAGAAATTATTGCTGGTGGAGAACTGCATATCGGTATTGTCGAATTCTCCAAGATCGTGTGTTCCTGCAGGTTTGCAGATAGAATGATATTCTCGTGCTACATGGTTGGGTATAAAATCCATTATGACCTTCATGCCTACCTTATGCGTGCGTTCTATAAGCTGTTCCCATTCCTGCATACGGTTTTTCACGACAACAGCAAGGTCTGGGTCAACATCGTAATAGTCGGTAATGGCATAGGCTGACCCGGCTTTTCCTTTTACTATTTCAGCATGTTGACGAGGTATTCCATAACGACTGTAGTCGGTAGTTGTGGCATGACGGATGACACCTGTATACCATATATGAGTAAAGCCCATCGCATGAATTCTATTCAGCGTGGGCTCATCAAAGTTGTGGAACTTTCCACATCCGTTTTCTTCAATCGTACCATTCTCTTTGCGAGTAGTGTTACGATTGCCAAACAGACGTGGAAGAACCTGATATATTGTTATCTTTTTATTCATTATGCGATACCGTGAGCACTTACGGTCTTATCAATACGACCAATCATACCCTGCAAAGCCTTACCAGGACCACACTCTGTGAAGTCATCGGCACCATCAGCAATCATGTTCTGAACTGATGCTGTCCAACGAACGCTGCTTGTGAGCTGAGCAATGAGGTTAGCTTTGATCTGTGCAGGATCTGTGTATGGCTTAGCGTCAACATTCTGATATACTGGACATTTTGGAGTAGAGAACTCTACCTTCTCGATAGCAGCCTCGAGCTCGTCTTTTGCGTTCTGCATAAGAGGAGAGTGGAAACCACCGCTTACTGGCAATGGGAGAGCACGCTTAGCACCTGCTGCCTTGAGAGCCTCGCAAGCCTTGTTGATAGCGTCAGTATTACCAGAGATAACGAGCTGACCTGGGCAGTTGTAGTTTGCTGGGATTACGATGCAATCAGGAGTAGAAACTTCCTTGCAAACTTCCTCAACCTTCTCATCAGGCAGACCAATGATAGCAGCCATTGTACCAGGGTTAGCCTCGCAGCACTTCTGCATAGCGTTGGCACGGGCAGCAACAAGACGAAGACCGTCTTCGAAGCTAAGAGCACCTGCAGCAACAAGAGCAGAGAACTCACCAAGAGAGTGACCTGCTGTCATAGCTGGCTTGAAATCGTCGCCAAGGCAAAGAGCAGAGATTACACTATGAAGGAATACAGCAGGCTGAGTAACTTTTGTTTCCTTGAGTTGCTCGGCTGTACCGTTGAACATTATTTCTGTGATCTTGAAACCAAGAATCTCGTCAGCCTTATCGAAGAGTTCTTTTGCCAATGAATTGTTTTCGTACAGGTCTTTACCCATACCTACGAACTGAGATCCCTGTCCTGGGAATACAAATGCTTTCATTTCTTTATCTTTTAATAGTTATTCTTTATACCTATATTATAATTGAGTACAAAGGTAATAAAAAATGTGGAATGTGGAGTGTGGAATGTGGAATTATTTCTCCTCCCCTTATCAAGGGGAGGTCGTGAGGAGATGGATTTCAATCTCGAAGTTTTCTTCGTGATTGACCCTCTCCCTGCAGGGGAGAGAGGTCAGAAATACTTCTTGTACTCACTTTCGAAATTTGGTGTAAACACACCTTTTCCCATATTGTTGAGTATTTCTTCCTTTGTCCAGAAGCGACCGCCTGCAAGTTCTTCGGCACTTGGTTTTACCTCGCCGTCGTATGTTGCTTTATGGACATAAACCAATTCACGCTCACGAGAGCTTTCAAAAACATAGTGTCCAAGCGATTCTGGGATGAAATCAGTAATACCCAATTCTTCGCTTACTTCACGTTTTAGAGCTTGCTCTACATTTTCTCCAAGATCAATATGTCCGCCACATGCAGTATCCCATTTGTCGGGTTGTATGTCTTTCCAAGCAGGACGGTGTTGTAGATAGAGTTCGCCTTTAGAATTAAATAGGTGTAGATGAACTACAGGATGAAGAACCTTGCTGCCATCATGAGCTTTGCCTCGGCTGATGGCTCCAAGGATATTGCCGTCTTCATCTACTATAGGAAATTGTTCGTTTTGATTATCTGTCATTTTGATTTAAAGCTTTTCAATAGCGTAAAACATGTTAGGAAATTCCTTCGAGATGCCTATAGGATTCGTTCGGAATAAACCGAAGAGCGAAGAGCCACTTCCTGACATGGCTGCATACACGGCACCCATATCATATAGTTTCTCTTTTATTGCCTTCAGTTCAGGGTGCATCTTGAAAACAGGAACTTCGAAATCGTTCTTCAGTTCGTCTTTCCATGTCTCTATTGGTTGACGCACAATGTCTCTACAGTTTTTAGCTGGCTTGCTGCATGTTATTTGTGCATAAGCCTCTTTGGTGCTAACGGCAACATTGGGTTTTACTATAGCAATATAATATCCGTTTAGATTACCTTGTGGACCATCAACGGGCTCAAGAATATCACCAATACCTGTGGCATATGAAGGCTCTGCTGTGATGAAGAAAGCACAATCGGCACCTAATTTAGCTGCATAGCGTTCCATTTCGGCATTACCAATATTCAGGCGGAAACGCTCGTCAAGCAGTCTTATCATATAAGCAGCATCGCTCGAACCGCCACCTAATCCAGCCTGAGAAGGGATGTGCTTGAAGAGATGGGCGTGAACACGAGGAAGCTTATAGTCTTTTGCTAAAAGATTGTATGCTTTTACTACAAGATTATCGCTTTCGTTACATTCAACAGCATTGCCTGTTACCTTCAGGTCGCAGTCTAATGTGGATGGGAATTTCTCATCCATATATTTAATTTCGAGAGCATCGTAAAGAGGAACTGGATAAAAAACAGTTTCAATGGTGTGATAACCGTTTTCTAAAACTCCTGTTATATTCAATCCAAGATTAATCTTGGCACATGGAAACGTAATCATAGTTCTTTTGCTATTTAGTTATACCACAAAATTACAAAAAATATATAAACTACAGAATCGAAACCCAAAACTTTTTTCTATCTTTGTAAGCAAAACAATGAAATAATGCCAGAAAAGAATAGTTCAAATAGTAGAAAGCGTCGTACTTCGGCGCCAATAGATCCAACGTATGGTCATCTGCAGCCACAAGCAACAGAGATAGAAAAAGCTGTGCTTGGTGCGGTGATGATAGATAAAGATGCTTTTTCTATAATCTCAGAGATTATCCGTCCTGAGAGTTTTTATGAGCCACGTCATCAAAAGATATATGCTGCTGTGCAAGCCCTTAATATGAGTGAGCGACCAGTAGATATCATGACTGTGACCGAGGAATTGCGTCATGAAGGTACGCTTGAGGATGTTGGTGGCCCAGGCTATATTCTTGAAATCAGTTCAAAGGTTGCTTCGTCAGCCAATGTAGAATATCATGCACATATCCTTGCTCAGAAATTCCTTGCACGTCAGCTTATTCAGTTTGCAAGTAGAATAGAGGAGAAGGCTTTTGACGAAACGGCCGATATTGACGAGTTGATGCAGGAAGCAGAGGGAAGTCTGTTTGAGATTTCTCAGAAGAACATGAAAACCGACTACACACAGATTGACCCAGTGTTGCAACAGGCGGTAGATATTCTTCAGAAAGCATCGCAGAATACTTCTGGTTTGACAGGTATTCCTACTGGATTTACTGATCTTGATGATATGACCAGTGGTTGGCAGCCTTCCGACCTTATTATTCTTGCTGGTCGTCCTGCGATGGGTAAAACATCGTTTGCATTGAGTTTGGCAAAGAATATTGCCGTTGACTATCGTAACCCTATAGCGTTCTTCTCTCTTGAAATGAACAACGTTCAGCTTGTAAACCGTTTAATTTCAAACACATGCGAAATCTCAGGTCACAAGATTCTGAACGGTCAGCTTAATCCTGCAGAGTGGGAACGCTTGGATAAGAACTTGCGAAAGCTTACAGGTGCACCTATTTATGTAGATGACACACCTGGTTTGAGTGTTTTTGAACTTAGAACCAAAGCCCGCCGATTGGTAAGAGAGAAAGGTATTAAGATAATAATGATTGACTACCTGCAGCTTATGAATGCTGCCGGTATGCGTTTCAATAACCGTCAGGAAGAGGTTTCGACTATCTCGCGTTCTCTTAAAGGTTTGGCTAAAGAGTTGGATATTCCAATCATTGCTTTGTCACAGTTAAGTCGTAACGTAGAAAACCGTGAAGGTCTTGAAGGAAAACGTCCACAGCTGTCTGACTTGCGTGAGTCAGGAGCTATTGAGCAGGATGCCGACATGGTACTCTTTGTTCACCGTCCAGAATACTATCATATCTATCAGGACGAAAAGGGTAACGACCTTCATGGTATGGCTCAGATTATTATTGCTAAACACCGTAAGGGTGCTACAGGCGATGTGTTGCTTAGTTTCCGTGGTGAATACACACGTTTTGAGAATCGTGAAGATGGCTATATAGCCCCAATGCCTCCAACAGAAGGTGGTGAGATTCTTGGTTCTAAGATGAACGGCAGTAATGCACCAATGCCTGATTTTGATCCATTTGCTGGTATGCCAATGGGTGGCCCTGATGCGCCATTCTAAGCAAAAGTTAGATAAAAAGTAGCAAATCGAAAGAAAATAACTCAAAAAACTTACAATTTCTTTGCTCAGTTCAAAAACTATCGTTATCTTTGCACTTGTGTTTAAAGAGACGATAAGATATGAGCAACTCTATTAATATACTAAGCATTATTATTCGAATTCGACTACAGAAAATAGTTGGAAGTGGTAAGGTGCGTATATGATAGATGCTTTAAATGAATAAAGGCCTTTCTCACTTCCGTATGGAGTGTGGAAGGCTTTTTTAATGAAGTAACAATTAAAAAAACTATAATATAATGAGCGATAGACTTTATATTTTTGATACCACCCTTCGTGATGGCGAACAAGTACCAGGCTGTCAGTTAAATACCGTAGAGAAAATACAGGTAGCTAAGCAGCTTGAACAGCTTGGTGTTGACGTTATCGAAGCAGGTTTCCCTATCTCGAGTCCAGGTGATTTCAATTCTGTAGTTGAAATATCGAAAGCTGTCACATGGCCTACCATCTGTGCCCTTACACGTGCTGTGGAAAAGGATATTGATTGTGCAGCCGAGGCTTTGAAATGGGCAAAGAGAAAACGTATTCATACAGGTATTGGAACAAGCGACAGTCATATTAAATATAAGTTTAATAGTAATCGTGACGAGATTATTGAGCGTGCTGTTCGTGCCGTGAAGTATGCTAAGAAATACGTTGAAGATGTAGAGTTCTATGCCGAAGATGCAGGTAGAACAGATAATGAATATCTTGCACGAGTTGTAGAAGCTGTAATCAAAGCTGGTGCTACAGTCGTTAATATTACCGACACCACAGGTTACTGTCTGCCAGAGGAATATGGTAAGAAGATTAAATATTTAATGGAACATGTTGATGGTATAGACAGAGCGCAACTATCAACCCATTGTCATAATGATTTGGGCATGGCTACCGCTAACACTCTGCAAGGTGTGCTAAATGGCGCACGTCAGGTAGAGGTAACCATCAACGGTATTGGTGAACGTGCGGGCAACACGTCACTCGAAGAGATAGCCATGATTCTTAAATGCCATAAGGGTATTGGTATTGACACCAACATTAATACAAGCAAGATTCTTCCTACATCGCGCATGGTTTCAAGTCTTATGAATATGCCTGTTCAGCCAAATAAAGCTATTGTTGGACGTAACGCCTTTGCTCATTCAAGTGGTATTCATCAGGATGGTGTATTGAAGAATGTACAGACATACGAGATTATCAATCCTAAGGATGTAGGTGTAAACGATAATGCTATTGTATTGACTGCTCGTTCGGGTCGTGCAGCTTTAAAATATCGCTTGGAAGTAAATGGTGTTAAGGTTGATGATGAAGAGCGTTTGGATGCTTTGTATAAGCAATTCCTTGCATTAGCAGACAAGAAGAAAGAAGTTACAGACGACGATATTCTTATGCTTGCAGGAGCAGACAAAACAGCTTCACACAGCGTTAAACTTGATTACTTGCAGGTAACAACAGGTAAAGGTTTCAAGAGTGTTGCTTCTATTGGATTGGATATTGCAGGTCAGAAGTTTGAAGAGAGTTCAACAGGTAATGGTCCTGTTGATGCAGCTATCTCAGCTCTGAAGAAGATTATTACAAAGAATATGACTCTTAAAGAGTTTACTATCCAAGCTATAGACAAGGGTTCAGACGATATGGGCAAGGTACATATGCAGGTAGAATATGATGGTCATCTGTACTATGGTTTTGGTGCTGACACAGATATAGTAACAGCATCGGTAGAGGCTTATATTGATTGTATCAACAAGTTTAGAAATTAAAAATATTATATGAATACATTATTTGATAAGATTTGGGATAAGCATGTTGTGCAGATGGTTGAAGACGGACCAACACAACTTTATATCGACCGTCTGTATTGTCATGAGGTGACAACAGCTCAGGCTTTTGAAGGACTTCGCAAGAGAAATCTTAAGGTTTTCCGTCCTGATCATGTTTTTGCTATGCCTGACCATAATACACAAACTCACGACCAGGATAAACCTATTGCAGATCCTGTTGGTCGTAAGCAGGTTGAAACACTTGATAAGAACTGCGAGGAGTTTGGTGTTACTGAATTTAAATATAACACCAAGGACAATGGTATTATTCATGTTGTAGGCCCTGAGAAAGGACTCTCACTTCCAGGTATGACCATTGTTTGTGGTGACTCACATACCTCTACCCATGGAGCAATGGGTGCTGTAGCCTTTGGTATTGGTACATCTGAGGTGGAGATGGTTCTTGCTTCACAATGTATTCTGCAACAGAAACCAAAATCTATGCGTATCAACGTCAATGGAAAACTAAAAGAAGGTGTTACCGCAAAGGACGTGGCTCTTTATCTTATGAGTAAGCTCACAACATCAGGCGCTACAGGCTATTTTGTAGAGTATGCTGGTGATGTTGTTCGCGATATGACCATGGAAGGTCGTCTTACTCTTTGTAATCTTTCTATAGAAATGGGTGCTCGTGGAGGTTTTGTTGCTCCTGACGAAACAACATTTGAATATATCAAAGGTCGCGAGTATGCACCTAAGGGCGAAGAGTGGGATAAATGCGTAGAGTTTTGGAAAACACTCAAGAGTGGCGATGATGCAGTCTTTGACTGTGAGCTGAACTTTGATGCTGCTGATATTGAACCACGTATCACATACGGAACAAATCCTGGTATGGGTATTGGTATCACAGAGTGTGTGCCTACATTGGATGAGATTCCAGAAGAGGAACAAGCTGGTTTCATGAAGTCGTTGAACTATATGGGACTAACACCAGGTGAGAAACTTGAAGGACATACTGTTGACTATGTGTTCCTTGGAGCATGTACAAATGGACGTATAGAAGACTTCCGTGCCTTTGCTTCTGTTGTTAAAGGAAAGCAGAAGGCTGCTAACGTAATTGCCTGGCTTGTACCTGGTTCTCATCTTGTTGCAAAGCAGATAAAGGATGAGGGACTTGATACTATTCTTGAAGCTGCAGGCTTTGAGATTCGCCAGCCTGGTTGCTCAGCTTGTCTTGCCATGAACGATGATAAGATTCCTGCTGGCAAGTATTCGGTATCAACAAGCAACCGTAACTTTGAAGGTCGTCAGGGACCGGGTTCACGTACCATCCTTGCGTCACCACTCACAGCAGCTGCTGCAGCAATAACAGGTAAAATCACAGATCCAAGAACATTGTAATTATGAAACAGAAATTTGACGTTATAACTTCAACATGTATCCCTCTTCCTTTAGAGAATGTGGATACCGACCAGATAATTCCAGCTCGCTATTTGAAACTAACCCAGAAAGATGGCTTTGGTCCATATCTTTTTCACGATTGGCGATTCAATGCGGATGGTAGTGAGAAGAGTGACTTCGTGCTTAATAATCCTGATTTCAAGGATAGTGTTATTCTTGTAGCAGGAAAGAACTTCGGTTCAGGTTCTTCACGTGAGCATGCAGCATGGGCTATAGCAGGTTATGGCATTCGTGTGGTTATCAGTTCTTTCTTTGCTGATATTCATAAGAATAATGAGCTGAATAATTTTGTGTTGCCAGTAGTTGTAAGCGAGGAATTCCTAAAGGATCTCTTTGACAGTATCGATGCTGATCATGCTATGCAGGTGAAAGTTGACTTGCCTGATCAGACTGTTACCAACCTTGCTACAGGCAAGAGCGAGAAGTTTGAAATCAATGGATACAAGAAACATTGTTTGATGAATGGTCTTGATGATGTTGATTTCCTTGTACAGAACAGAGATAAGGTTGAAGCTTGGGAAAATAAACAATAGCATATTTTGAAGAATACTATAGAAATAATGGATTGCACCCTTCGTGATGGCGAACAAACCAATGGTGTTTCGTTTTTGCCTCACGAGAAGCTCATGATAGCACGCTATCTTCTTCATGATGTGGGCGTTGACCGTATTGAGGTTGCCTCTGCCCGTGTGAGTGAAGGTGAGAAGGATGCTGTTAAGATGATATGTCATGCTGCTGAAGCCAGTGGAATGCTCGAAAGGGTAGAAGTGCTTGGTTTTGTTGATGGTACTAAGTCGGTTGACTGGATTCGTGAGTGTGGCGGTAAGGTTATAAACCTGCTTGCAAAGGGTAGCCTTCGTCATTGTTCACAACAGTTGAAGAAAACCACCGAGGAACATCTTGAGGATATATTTTCTGTGCTTGATTATGCTGATAAGGTAGGAATGGAGGTAAACCTCTACCTTGAAGATTGGTCGGGTGGTATGAAGAATAGTCCTGAGTATGTTGAGCAGATGATGAATGCTCTGTGTGGCAGCAATATCAAGCGCTTTATGTTGCCAGATACTCTTGGCATTCTTAATCCTTTGGAGGTTGAAGAATATATAACCAAGATGGTGGAGATGTGGCCGCAATGTAGATTTGACTTCCATGCACATAACGACTACGATATGGCTGTTGCCGATTCGCTCGCTGCTGTGAAGGCGGGTGTGCAAGGACTTCATGTCACCGTAAACGGTTTAGGCGAGCGCTGTGGTAATGCTCCTATGGCATCAGTTCAGGTTATGCTTCATGATATGCTTGGTGTGAAAACACGTATTGACGAGAGTTCCATGCTCGACGCTTCGCATCTTGTAGAGGGTTATAGCGGTATTGCTGTTGCACCTAATGCACCTGTTGTCGGCGATAATGTGTTTACTCAGGTTGCTGGTGTGCATGCCGATGGCGACAAGAAAGGAAATCTTTATGCCAATAATCTTAAGCCTGAGCGATTTGGTAGAAAACGCGAATATGCTCTTGGTAAGAACTCTGGTAAGGCAAATATCATTGAGAATCTGCAAGCACTTGGTTTGAGTCTCACTCCGGAACAAACAAAGGCAGTAACCAAGCGTATTACAGAACTTGGTGATAAGAAAGAACGAGTAACTCAAGAAGACCTTCCTTATATTGTTAGTGATGTGTTGAAACACACATATAATGATGAAGAAAAGGTGAAACTGGTTAGTTATATGGTTTCAACATCTTATGGTTTAAAACCAATAGCAAGCCTTAAGGTTGAGATTGATGGCAAGGAATATGCAGCTGATTCAACGGGTGACGGTCAGTATGATGCTTTTGTTAAAGCCCTTCGTAAGATATACAAGGATTCGTTAAACAGGACATTCCCATTGCTCGACAATTATGCCGTAAGTATTCCGCCTGGCGGTCGTACTGATGCTCTTGTGCAGACTGTAATCACATGGCGAAAAGAAGATGGTTCGCTCCTTCGCACTCGAGGACTTGATGCCGACCAGACTGAGGCGGCTATCAAGGCAACGCTGAAAATGCTGAATATGATAAACTGAATTACGAATTATGAATTAATCATCGACAGAGCGTTTGCTGTAGGTTTCGCCGATTATAAATTAATTAAGGACGAGCGGTCGAAGACCAGAGTGAAATAATTATTTATGTAAATTCAAAAACTCATAAACTTTTAACTTGTAAACTTATAAACTTAAATATATGGATTTAAAGATTGCGGTTCTACCTGGTGATGGAATAGGACCAGAAATAATGAAACAAGGTGTTGCTGTGATGGAAGCTATTGCAGCAAAGTTTGGTCACAATTTCACATTTAAGGAAGCTATTGCTGGCGCTCATGCCATAGATGAGGTTGGTGATCCTTTCCCTGAAGAGACTTTCAAGACATGTATGGATGCTGATGCTGTATTGTTTGCAGCTGTTGGCGACCCACGTTTTGATAATAACCCTACAGCAAAGGTACGCCCTGAACAGGGACTTCTTGCAATGCGCAAGAAACTTGGTTTGTTTGCTAATGTGCGTCCTGTTGCAACCTTTGATTGTTTGCTTCATAAGAGTCCTTTGAAAGACGAGCTTTTGAAGGGGGCTGACTTTGTAGTTATTCGTGAGCTTACAGGCGGTATGTATTTCGGCGAGAAATATCAGGATAACGATAAAGCATACGATACAGATATCTATACTCGTCCAGAGATTGAACGTATCTTAAAGGTTGCGTTTGAATATGCTATGAAGCGTAAGAAACATCTTACTGTTGTTGACAAGGCAAACGTATTGGCTTCTTCTCGTCTATGGCGTCAGATTGCTAAAGAAATGGAATCACAGTATCCAGAGGTTACTACAGACTATATGTTTATTGACAATGCCTCAATGCGTGTTCTTACTGAGCCAACATTCTTCGATGTTATTGTAACAGAAAATACCTTCGGTGATATTCTTACCGACGAGACATCATGTATCACTGGTTCTATGGGATTGCAGCCATCATCATCATTGGGTGAACATACACCTTTGTTCGAACCTGTTCATGGTTCTTGGCCACAGGCAGCAGGCAAGAACCTTGCTAACCCTGTAGCACAGATTCTCTCTGCAGCAATGTTGCTTGAGCATTTCGGCTTGAACAAGGAAGGTGCTCTCATTCGCGAAGCTGTTGACGCAAGTCTTGATGCAAATGTGCGTACTCCTGAGATTCAGGTAGAAGGTGGCAAACACTATGGCACTACAGAAGTAGGTGAATGGATTGTGAATTATATCAAGAAATAAAACCCAGATAGCGAAGGGATACGCATCTGCAGGAGTAACCTCTACTCATTGGATAGAAATGGGTGGAGGTTTTTCTTTCTGTATGTACGCATATTATTGAAATTAAATATAATATTTATTAATTGTACCTTCTCCACCCTGTCTCCCCTTCATATGAGGAGGAGATATTCCACATTCTTTATTACCTTTGTAGGCAAAATAAATGTTATGAACAAGATAATATTTTCTTTGCTGTTTTTGTTTTTGCCATGTGTTTCTTATGCACAGTCTATGCAGGCACTCAGGGATTCACTTAAAGTGGCTACTGATGAGTTGGCTTACCACCCTGATAGTATAGACTTAAGAATAAAAAAAGTAGCATGGAATATACAACTCGAACAATGGAATTACGCCAAGGACGACTTAGATAAAGTGTTGTTCCTTGACAATCAGAATGTAGCAGGGTTGTATTATCGTGCATTTGTAAATACCAAACTTGGAAGATACAAGTTTGCTCGCCTTGATTATCAAAATCTGCTTACCCTTGTTCCTGGTAATTTTAACGGATTGCTGGGATTGGCACTTCTTAATCAGAAAGACAAGCACTACACAGAAGCATTAGACGAAATTAACCGTTTGGTTAGTCAATATCCTGATAGTGCTGTTGCCTATGCTGCCCGTGGTGGTATAGAAAAGGAAAGAGGCTTTTTAGAATTAGCATTAGAGGATTACACACAGGCCATGAAGCGTGAGCCAAGGAATCACGACTTTATCCTTAATCGCATAGATCTTCTTATTCGTCTCAAACGAAAGAAAGAAGCAAAGGATGAACTCGATCGTCTTGTGAAAATGGGAGTTAATAGGGGAGAGTTGATGGAGCTATATGGCGCACTTCGTGCTAAATGATAAATTATAAAGAGAACCTTCGGTTCCATTTTTCAATATTTATTTTGGTTAGGCCAAAATAAATATATACCTTTGCTCGTGCGAAGCTAAAATAGAGAGATGCAATGCATCCTAAATGTAAATTAATCAAACTTATGAAACAGACAATTCTTGTTACGGGAGGAACTGGATTTATTGGTAGTCACACAACAGTTGAGCTTATAGAAGCAGGCTACGAAGTTGTTGTTATTGACAATCTAAGTAATTCAAAGATAGAAGTTCTTGATGGTATAGAAAAGATAACAGGCGTTCGTCCTGCTTTTGAAAATGTTGACCTTCGTGATAAAGAGGCAACAGAGAATGTATTTAAGAAATATCCTAAGATAGAGGGTATCATTCATTTTGCAGCATCAAAGGCTGTAGGAGAGAGCGTGCAGAAGCCATTGTTGTATTATCGCAATAATATAGTTTCGCTTATCAATCTCCTTGAACTTATGCCAAAGTATGATGTAAAGGGCATTATATTCTCTTCAAGTTGCACAGTATATGGACAGCCAAAACCAGAGAATTTACCTGTAACAGAGAGTGCTCCTCACCAGAAAGCTACATCACCATACGGTAATACAAAAGAGGTGAACGAGCAGATAATATATGATTATATTCATAGTGGTGCACCAATAAAGAGCATCCTTTTGAGATATTTCAACCCTATAGGCGCTCATCCATCAGCTTTGATTGGTGAACTTCCAAATGGTGTTCCAAACAATCTCATTCCTTACGTTACACAGACTGCAGCTGGCATTCGTGAACAGCTAACAATCTTTGGTAACGACTATAACACTCCTGACGGTACTTGTATCCGTGACTATATTTATGTTGTTGACCTTGCCAAGGCTCACGTAGCAGCTATGCGTCGTGTTCTTGATGATGCCGACTCGCCAGCTATAGACTACTTTAACATCGGTACTGGTCGTGGTAATTCTACTCTGGAAATTGTTCAAACCTTCGAAAAGGCAACAGGAGTAAAGGTTAACTGGAAATACGGTCCTCGTCGTGAGGGAGATATCGAAAAGATATGGGGCGACTGCTCAAAGGCAAATAAGGTGCTCAAGTGGTCTGCTGACACTCCACTCGAAGATGTACTTGCTTCAGCATGGAAATGGCAGAAGACATTGAACGTTTAATGTAGAATATTGAACGTCATTACTATGACTCAAATGCGTTAGCAAAAATGTTCAACTTATTAAGATATAAGCCCTAATCCTTAAGACGCCTTCCCTCTCGAGGGAAGGATGGGGAAGGGCTAATTTTGTGTTTGTGCTGTTGGACCTCAGGCTTTATGCCTGGGGTTCTTTTTGTTAATTATTTCTAATTAGTAAATGAAAAGGAAGGCATAAGTTGTTGATTTTCAATAAAAACATGTATCTTTGCACCCGCTATTACGAGTTGATAGCATAAAATTCAAACCTAATTAAAAGTTATTTAAAAATGGCAACAAAAATCAGATTACAGCGCGGCGGTCGTAAGAACTATGCTTTCTATAGCATCGTAATCGCTGACGTTAACGCACCACGTGATGGTAAATTTACTGAGAAGATTGGTACTTACAATCCAAACACCAATCCTGCTACTGTAGATTTGAATTTCGATCGTGCTCTTTACTGGGTAGAAACTGGCGCACAGCCAACAGACACTGTTCGTAACATCCTTAAGGGTGAGGGCGTTTATCTTATGGAGCACCTTCGTGGTGGTGTTAAGAAGGGCGCTTTCGACGAGGCTGCTGCTCAGACAAAGTTTGACGCTTGGAAAACAGCTAAGGCTCAGTCAAACGACGCTATCCGTGAGGCTGACGTAAAGGCTAAGAAGGATGCAGCTGCTGCAAACCTTGAGGCTGAAAAGAAGGTTAATGAAGCAATTGCTAAGAAGGTAGCTGATAAGAAGGCTGCTGCAGCTGCTGCTAAGGCAGAGGCTGAAGCTGCTGAGGCTGCTGAGGAAACTGCTGCTGAGGCAACAGAAGAGGCACCTGCTGAGGCTTAATCTCCTTAGTTCACGAAAGAATAAAGGCAACCCCACAAGGTTGCCTTTTTTATTTACTAAAAATAATAGATCACAATAAAGCTATGGAATATAAGAGAAAAAGAAAAAAAATAATTATTTGCATTGTATTTGTATTCTTTATAATATGTATTATATGGCCACAAAGCTCTGAATTTGATGATTTCAACTC
>R22__coassemble_817_pt1 | contig 17772 bp, 9 predicted proteins | sample R22__metabat2_high_PE_007 | metagenome-assembled genome bin R22
TTATTAATCTGTAAATATGAGCCTGCGAGGCCCCCTCCCACTCGGGGGAGGGCGGGGGGAGAGGTTGATTTACACCAATGTACCTACATACTCCTCACGCTCACCTGGCAAGAGGTCGATAACAGGAATCTCAGGCATAGTGTAGCAACCTGGCTGCAAACGGAATGTAGCACGAGCAACACATACCAATACCTGCGCAGTGAGAGCAGGATTGTTGATGCTCATATCGAAAGAGAAACGCTGGTTGTGAGTCTTACCGCTCACACCCTTACGTACCATGTGAACACCATGACCTACATCGTTGAGAGCGTCAACAGAAGGAACAGCAAACACATGAAGCTCATCGTGTGCGAAATAGTCATCAGCCTTGATTTCTTTTGTTACTTCCTCAAGGTTTGCACCATCCTCAAGTTCAACATATACCATACGACGGTGGATACCCTCGCCCAATGGAATAGTCATTGACAATGCATCCTTAACACCTTTCTTGCTGCGAGCAACAACAGAGTGTCCCATAGAACGACCAGGACCGAAGTTAGTGTAGCTCAAACCCTCTGGAGCAATAGCCTCGAGGAGCACACGTACTACAGAGTCAGAACCTGGATCCCAACCAGCTGAGATAACGCTGACTGTGTTTGTAGCCTTATTCTTCTGCATCTGTGAAGCACGATAATCACGAATCTGTCCGTGAATATCGAAACTGTCAACTGTGTTGATACCAAGTTTTGTAATCTGCTCAGCATATTCTGGGCAAAGACGAGTAGGAGCAGCAAGGATAGCAACATCAACATCCTTCAACTTAGTGATGTCGTCAACAACCTCATACTGTGCCAACTCAGCTGGCTTGTTACCAGCAGCATGACGACTAACAATACCTGCAATCTCAAAATCAGGCGCAGCATCGAGAGCCTCAACACTGTAACGTCCGATGTTACCGTAACCTACTACGGCAGCTCTAATCTTCTTCATTTTTATAGTGTAATTGGTTTATAAAATCTATTTCTTTGGCGCAAATTTACACTTTTTCCATGAAACGTTTTACACTTTTCTTTTGTTTTTATCTAAAAAATAGCAAAAAGTAACAAATTGTAAGCAGAAAACGCATTGCAATGCAACGCTATTAAATATTGATTATTGAATATTGAATAATAAAATAAGGGATGCACAATAAATATACGCGTGCGTGCGTTATTTAATGTGAAAGCGTTACATAACATAACAGCATAACAGTAAATATACGCACACATAAACATGATGTTTTGTGCACATAACAGATAATAATTTAAGAAATGATTGAATATATCAAAGGAGAATTGACTGAGCTCACCCCTACCTATGCTGTGGTTGAAGCAGCAGGTGTGGGCTATGGAATGAATATTTCATTATCTACATATACTGCCATCCAAGGCAAGAAAGAGACTAAGTTGTATGTTCACGAGGCTATTCAAACTGGCGGTCGTGATGACTCTTATACCCTTTACGGTTTTCAAAGCAAGAAGGAACGCGAACTTTATCGCATGCTTATCACTGTTAGTGGTGTAGGTGCTAACACAGCCCGCATGATGCTTTCGTCCATGTCGCCATCAGAACTGTGTAATGCTATTGCCAATGGCGATGAGAGAATGATAAAGAGCGTTAAGGGCATTGGTTTAAAAACGGCACAGCGCGTTATCGTTGACCTGAAAGACAAGATAATGTCAAGCGGAATTGCTGACGAGTTGCATGTGGGTACTCAGAGTGGTGCCGCAGCAATGGTGAATACTGGCACACGCGACGAGGCTGTAGCAGCCATGACTATGTTGGGATTTGCTCCTGCTCCAAGTCAGAAAGTTGTTGTTGCCATACTTACTGAACAGCCAGACATGCCTGTTGAACAGGTTATCAAAGAAGCATTAAAGAGAATCAAGTAATCCCGAAGGTGGAGTGTGTAATTGGTCGCACTTCGTGCGATGTTGAATGTTGATTTTGTAAATTGAAAAATAAGAGCTATAACAAATATTTCTCACTTTTACTCATGCTTATTATAAGTGCGGGAGTGTTTGCTATGGCTCAAGACGACAAGCCTTTAAAATGGAGTGTGAAACGCACTCTGCCTATTACATATAACGACCTTGACACTTTTGCCATTGACTTAAGAAACCCTGAGAACTTGCCATATAATGTGGAATATGACGAGAAACTCGACATGTATATCATTGGTAACAAGATTGATGGCGTGTATATTCAAACACCTATCATGATGACTCCAAAGGAATATATGGAATGGGTGAACAAGAAAGGTTGGGGAAAATATTTCAGACAGAAGAACAGCGAGATTTTCCAGAATAAAGGCAAAGAGAAATTTGATTTCTCGGATATGCACTTTGACCTTGGACCTGCAGAAAAGATATTCGGTCCTGGTGGTGTTCGTATTCGTACTCAGGGAACAGCAGAATTGAAGTTTGGTGGTACAGTGAAGAAGATTGATAACCCTGCCCTACCCCTTAGACACCGCAAGACTACTACTATGGACTTTGACGAAAAGATAAATCTCAATGTCAATGGTAAGGTGGGTGACAAGGTGAATATGAATCTGAACTACAACACAGACGCTACCTTTGATTTTGATGCACAAAACCTGAAACTGAAATATGAAGGCAAGGAAGATGAAACCATAAAACTGGTAGAGGCTGGAAATGTGAGCTTCCCATCTAACTCTTCGCTGATACAGGGAGCAAGCTCGCTGTTTGGTGTGAGAACAGATATGCAATTCGGAAAGTTGAAATTGCAGCTCGTGGCTTCACAAAAGAAGAGTTCATCAAAGAGTGTGTCGAGCAAAGGAGGCACTCAGTTTACTCCTTTTGAGATTGATGCTGCCAACTATGAGGAAAACCGCCACTTCTTTCTATCGCAATATTTCCGCGACCACTATGATGCTGGCATGAAGACATTGCCTAATCTTACTACAGGTGTGAATATTAATCGCGTAGAGATTTGGGTAACTAACAAAACTGCTGCAACAAGCAACACCCGAGATATTGTGGCTCTTACCGACTTAGGCGAAAGTACAAAGATAAGCAATAACAGATGGAGTTCCACAGGAACTATTGTACCACAGAATACTGCCAATGACGAGTATCAACAGATGACAAGCATGTATGCTGATGCACGAAGGATTGATCAGACATCGACTGTTCTTGACGGTGCAGGACTTGTTGGAGGCAGCGACTATGAAAAATTGGAGAGTGCCCGTATGCTTAATTCATCAGAATATATAGTGAACAAAGCACTGGGCTACGTATCGCTTAAATCAGGAATACAAACCGACATGGTACTGGCTGTTGCCTATGAATACACATATGGTGGAAAAACTTATCAGGTGGGCGAATTTGCATCTGATATTACTGATACCGACAAAGCATTGTTTGTTAAATCGCTTAAGAACACCAGTAACAATCCAAAGCAAGGCAACTGGGATTTGATGATGAAGAACGTGTATTATCTTGCATCATCTGTAGAAAGAGAAAAATTCCGCCTGGATGTGAAATACCAAAGCGACACTACAGGTGTGTATCTAAGCTATATTCCAGAGGCACAGGTGAAAGACCAGACAATAATAAAGTTGTTGGGAGCTGACCGCTTGGATAATAACAACAAACCACATAGCAATGGATATTTTGACTTTGTAGAGGGCTATACCGTGAGCAATGGTAGAGTGTTCTTCCCTGAAACAGAGCCGTTTGGAAAGTATCTATACGACTATCTGGTTAGTAAAGGTGTGAGTGCAGAAAATGCAAGCAAATATGCATTTACCGAACTTTATGACTCTACAAAGACTGTTGCTAAACAGATAGCCGAAAAAGATAAATTTAATCTTGTAGGACAATTCCGTGGTACAGCAGCCAACGTTATTTCTTTAGGTGCATATAATGTGCCTCAAGGTAGCGTTGTTGTTACTGCGGGTGGTGTGAAGTTAACCGAAGGTGCTGACTATAGTGTTGACTATAGTGCAGGAGAGGTGACTATACTGAACCAGAGCATCATAGATGCAGGTACTCAAGTAAATGTGTCGCTTGAAAGTAACAGTGACTATGGGCAAATGCGTAAGACCATGTTAGGAATGAACTGGGAATATGATTTCAGTAAAAACTTCCAGATAAGTGGTACATTGCAGCATTTGCAGGAACAGGCTATGACCACAAAGGTAACTATGGGTTCAGAACCGCTGAACAATACTCTTTGGGGATTGAACATTAACTGGAAAAAAGAAAGTCAATGGCTTACGGATATGCTTGACAAACTGCCTTTACTGCATCTGTCTCAACCCTCACAGATTTCATTCACAGGTGAGTTTGCACAACTCATTGCTGGACGTAGCCACAATACACAGGATAACGCTTCATATCTTGATGACTTTGAAAACAGCAAGTCAGCTATTGATGTTATGACGCCTACAAACTGGATTATATCAAGTGCTCCTTCGATGTTCAGAGAGAGTACTGATAAGACTGGTTTGACAAGTGGCTATAACCGTTCGCTGCTATCGTGGTACACCATAGACCCATTGTTCACACGACGTAGCAGTAGCCTTACCCCAGGACACATAAAGAGTGATCTTGAACAACTGTCGAACCACTATGTGAGAGAGGTGTATATGCGTGAGCTTTTCCCTAATCGCGACTACAGCAATTATTCAGGACAGAGCAACACACTAAGTATTCTTAACCTTGCATATTATCCTAATGAAAGAGGTCCGTACAACTTCAATCCAAACCTTAATGCCAACGGAACTCTGCCTAACCCTCAACAGCATTGGGGAGGAATGATGCGCAAACTTGATACCAACGATTTTGAAGCAGCTAACATACAGTATATTGAATTCTGGCTTCTTGATCCATTTCTTTATTCAAACGAAAAGGAAGATGCAAACAGCTATGGTGGTGATTTCTATATAAACCTTGGAGAGATTAGCGAGGATGTGCTTCGCGATGGAAAGAAATTCTACGAAAGTGGTATGCCTGTTGATGGTAGTCAGAATTTTACATGGACACAATGGGGAAAAGTGCCAACACAGTCAAATGTGACCTACGCCTTTGCTACAACAAGTGGTTCAAGAGCCTTGCAGGATGTAGGTTATAATGGTTTGACTGATGACGAGGAACGCACATTCCAAGGCTATCAGAGTTTCCTTTCATCTATTCAAGGTAAAGTGAATGCAGCTGTCTTTGACAGTATTATGGCCGATGTAGCCAACGATGATTACCACTATTTCAGAGGTCGTGACTATGACCAGATGGAGGCAAGTATTCTTCGCCGTTATAAATACATCAATAATCCTCAAGGTAACTCGCCAGATAGCGAGAATCGTCCTGAGAACTACGACACCTCATACAAGACTACCCCTGATGTTGAGGACATCAATCAGGACTATACTCTCAACGAATACGAGAAATACTATCAGTATCATGTGAGCATTCGCCCTAATGATATGCAGGTAGGACATAATTTCATCGTTGATGTTCATGAGGCTGAACCTAAACTGAGAAATGGCAAGACTGAAAAGGTGAGATGGTATCAGTTTAGAATACCTATCAGCGATTACGAGAAAAATGTGGGTGGTATAACAGACTTGTCGAGCATTCGTTTCATGCGTATGTTCCTCACTGGTTTTGAACATCCTATAGTGATGCGCTTTGGTAGTCTTGACCTTGTGAGAAGTGAGTGGCGAGTATATGAGCAGAATCTTGACAACAGCACTTCTGGAGCAGGCAAGATGGCTGTAAGCGCAGTAAGCATTGAGGAAAATGGTGACAAAACACCTGTAAACTACACCCTTCCTCCAGGCATTACTCGTGAACAAGACCCAAGTCAGCCTCAACTAACAGAACAGAATGAGCAAGCTTTGAAGATTGACGTCAGTAATCTTGCCACCAACGAAGCAAAGTGTGTTTATAAGAACACAACTATTGACATGCGCCAATATAAGCAGCTTCAGATGTTTACTCATGCTAACGCAACAGAAACTAATGAAACAGCATTGAAGGATGGTCAGTTAGCAGTATTCTTGCGTTTGGGTAGTGACTATAAAAACAACTACTATGAGTATTTGGTTCCTTTGAAGGTAACACCTCCTGGACATTATGACGGTTATTCGCGTACAGGATGTGAAGCCGTATGGCCTGAGGAGAACATGATAAATATTCCTCTTGACATTTTCACTAAACTAAAGAAGAAACGCAATCAGGCAAAAGCACAGGGTATAGCTTCGTTTACAAGAGCTTTCTCAGATTATGATGAGAATCATCCTGCCAACAAGGTTACTGTGATGGGTAATCCTACTCTGGGTGAGATAAAGACCATGATTATTGGTGTGCGCAACCTGTCAGGCGACAGCAAGAGTGGTGAGGTGTGGATTAACGAATTACGACTTAAAGACTATAATAACAAAGGTGGTTGGGCTGCTCAAGGAAACCTTAATATGCAGTTGAGCGACCTTGGTACGGTTAATGTATTGGGCAAATATATGTCTAATGGCTTTGGCGGGCTTGAAAGTAGTGTTGCCGAACGAGCAAAAGACGATTACACTAACTACAGTTTCACAGCGAACGTAGAGTTAGGTAAGTTTTTCCCTGAGAAAGCTAAGGTGAGCGCCCCACTCTATTACAGCGTAACAAAAGAGAAGAAGAAACCTCGATACAATCCTCTTGACACTGATATGGAACTAAAGGATGCACTAGATGCTGCAGCCAACAAGCAAGAGCGCGATTCTATTTCAAACATAGCTATAACACAGACTATAGATAAGAATTTCTCATTGTCGAATGTGCGTGTAGGTATCCAAACCAAACGTCATCCTATGCCTTACGATCCAGCTAACTTCTCATTCTCATACAGTCATTCTCATCACCACACTCAGGGAGAGACTACTGTATATGAAAATGAAGATAACTGGCGTGGGTCAATGAACTATAACTGGACCCCAGTATATAAAGCATGGGAACCTTTCAAAAAGATAAAGACCAAGAGTAAGTGGTTTGACATTCTAAAGAAATTTGGATTGAACTGGCTTCCACAGAGTGTGGCTTTCAACACAGAGATGACTCGTAACTACTACGAATTACAAGAGCGTGATATGGAGAGTACTGAAAACACTGCCTTACCACTCACCTTCTCGGAACAATTCCTGTGGAACAGACAATTCTCTCTCAGGTGGGATTTAACTAAAAACCTGCACATGAATTTCCAGAGTGCAACAAATGCTCAGATTGAAGAACCTTACACTCCTGTGAACAAAGATCTTTATCCTGATCGCTATTCTGCATGGAAGGATTCTGTGTGGACAAGTATTAAGCACATGGGAACTCCGCTTGACTATCAACAGAACTTCACATTGAGCTATCAGTTACCAATAAACCTTATCCCGATATTTGACTGGGTAAATGCGAATGCCAACTACACAGCTACCTACAACTGGGCACGTGGTACAGAACTTGATGATGGTACTTCGCTTGGAAATACCATCACTAATAATCGCGACTTGAATATCTCAAGCACACTCAATCTGGAAAAACTATATAATCATGTTGCTTTCCTGAAAAAGGCTAACGACAGATTTAACAAGAGCAATGTGAGAAATGTTCGCAAGAATACTAATACGCAACAAAATAGAAATAATACAAAGAACAAAGACCAGAAACAGGAAGAAAAGAAAAAGAAGGAACTGCCTAAAAATCAGCGAGGATTTGAAAAGGAGATTACTCTATTGCCCGACACAACCATCAGCGTTAATCATGGCAAGAAGAGTAAACGACTTGTGGTGACAGGACGAACAGAGGATGGTAAACTTTTCAAATTGAAATATAGCAAGAAAAACGAAAATACCATCGTTATAAAGAACAAGGTGGATTCTGCCATGAAGCTGAAGGTTACAGTTATGCCAAAAGAACCTCTTGACAACTTTAAATGGTATAAGGCTGCTCAGGTTGTGGCTCGTGTTGCTATGATGGTGAGAAACGTGAGCATAAGCTATCGTAACCAGTATTCTATGGCTTTGCCTGGATTCATGCCTACCATTGGCGACGCTTTTGGCCAGACACGAAGTACGGGTCTTCTCTCTCCTGGTCTTGACTTTGCTTTTGGCCTTGTTGACGATTCATACATAGACAAAGCCAAAAACAAAGGCTGGTTGCTTAATAATGATTCTGTGGCTACTCCAGCAACAACCACCAACACGGAAGATTTGCAGATTCGTATGACTCTTGAGCCTTGGAAAGATGTGAAGATAGACCTTAATGCAAGCAGAACAAGAACACGTGCACGAAGCATGCAATATATGTATGTAGGCAATCCAACAACAGAGAGTGGTAGTTTTACTATGACAACAATCTCGCTAAAAAGTGCTTTTGATGGAATAGGCAATGCCAATAACGGATATAAGAGCAGTGTGTTTGAGAATTTCTGTAAGCTGTTGCCTCAATATCAGCAGAAGGTAGAGGCACAATATGCCAACGCCACTTACCCTGCAGGAACTACTCTTGCAGGAAAACACTTTGATGCTGCCAATGGCGGTGTAGATCCTTATAGTGCTGATGTTATGGTGCCTGCATTCCTTAAAGCATACACTAATATGGGTGGAGGTTCACTTGATATCTTCCCAACTATTACACGTATGCTGCCTAACTGGAGCTTACGCTATAGTGGATTGGGTAAGCTGCCTTGGTTTGAAGACGTGTTTAAGAGTTTTAATATCAACCATTCATATAAGAGTATTTATGCAGTAGGTGCCTACAACACTTATAGCACATATCAGGAATTTATGAATGGATTGGGATTTATCAGTAATTCAGTTACAGGAATGCCAACACCTAACAGTATGTATAATGTGTCTACAGTAAGTATTAACGAGGCTTTCTCTCCTTTACTGGGTGTTGACATGACTTTCCAAAACAACCTAACAGCCAAGGTAGAATATCGCACAACAAGAGCAACTATTCTCAGTATGACGAGTGTGCAGATAAACGAGGCTTTAAGCCGTGACTGGGTTGTGGGACTTGCATATAAACTTAACAACTTCAACCTTTTTGGCTATGGTAGCCGCAGTAAGGTGAAAGCTCAAAGCAAAAATAATATCGATAAAAACAAGAACAATACATCAACTAACAGAAAGAATGGTGTTAATCACGACCTTAACTTGCGTCTTGACGTGAGCTATCGCAAACAAGCTTCTATAACCCGAGATATTGCTATGATGCAGAGTATGGCGAGTAGCGGAAATACAGCTTTCAAGTTTAGCTTTATTGCCGACTACACATTGAGTAAAATGCTTACTATGAGTTTCTATTACGATCGCCAGAGTAATACTCCTTTACTTGCAAGCAGTAGCTATCCTACGATAACACAAGATTTTGGCTTGAGCATTAAGTTCAGTCTTACGAGGTGAGTTTTAAGTTTGTAAGTTTATAAGTTGTGGAGTTTTTGAGTTTTGATTTGGTGAATTAGGTATCTTTACGCAAACTTCTTAAATCTCTTACCTTTATATAATAAGGAACAAGATAAGTTATTGAAATAATAACAAGGTATATGGCTATAAGCTGAACAGAATTAATATGAATACCATCTATAGATGAACCTGGTAATTGAGCCACCCATTTCACCATTTCATACATTAACTTAACCACATAAGCACCTGCACTAAGCATAAAAAGCGAAATAACCTTTATAGGCAGCAATACAAGAGCCAACATCATAAAATAAAGAATTGCTGTGGTACAAGGAATTACGAAGATATTGGTAAGTATGAAATAACAAGATAAACGCCCGAAATAATATGCCACTAAAGGAGCTGTACCAATTTGGGCAGCCATAGAAAGACAAACAGAGGCATAAAGCCATCTAAGAGGTTTGAAGTTTGGTTTGAATCTATCATAGAAAGGTTTGTAATAAATAAAGATTGATAATATGGCAATAAACGACATCTGAAAACCAACATCCCAAAGCGAAAGTGGATTGAAGAGTAGTATGACAAAAGCTGATAGGGCAAGAGTATGAATATTTTGTTTTTTGCTTCTATGCAAAATACTGCCAAAAGCATAAATGCTCAACATAGTTGCAGCTCGAACGGAACTCGAAGGCATCCCGAACAAAACAACAAAGAACCAAAGGCTCAGAATGCATAGAATTCTACCCAAAAAACTATTACTGAAAAGCAATAGCAATACTGCAAAGATTATACTCATGTGTAAACCCGAAAGAGCAAGCACATGTGATGCTCCTGATTGTGAGAATTCGTCTTTGGTGTTCTTGCCCAATAGTGTTTTGTCGCCCAAGCTCATTGCTGCAAGCAAAGCAAGCGTTTCACGGTCGGATATTTCACTACCTATGCCCTCAACAAGACGCTGGCGTATTTTCATTGCTTTCAGTTTTATTTCTTCACCAAGTGAAAGACTCGTCCCTACTGTTGTGCTTCTAAATTTATAGCTTTCAACAAAGGTTGTTGCCAGAAAGTCATGAACACGTGTCCACCGCTCATAATCAAAATTACTTTTGTTAAAATAATTATTATGATTTTTAAGAAGAGAATAACCTTCAAACCCTTCACCTAATCTCAACTCACGATTAACGCTATCCGTAAAGAGTGTAACCTTAGTATGAATATTTCTCTTTAATTTTCGCCCTTCGATTTTGGTTAGTACAGCGTCAAAACGCATCACTCTTCCTTGTTTAAGCGGTTGGCTTACAACTATTCCTTCATAGCCGACTTGTTTTTTGGGCAGACTAATATTTGTTTTTCGCCCATTAAACGAAAATATCAAACCTCCTAACATACAGAAGCTAACTATAATAATAGTCCCTTTTATCGAAAGATTTCGAAAAACAAAATAAGTTGCTAAAGAAAGAGCATACAATACTAACCATAGCCATACAGACATGAAACTGCAACAAGCATCACCCAAAATAATGCCTGCAATAAATGCTATTGTAAGTCGGATAAAAGAGAATTGTGGTTTCATGGAATAAGCTCCTCCCCCTATCGGGGAGGATGGGAATGGACTATTTTACTTATGGCTCTTATAATAATCAAGACCAAGCTTAACATTCTTCTTCAAGGCCTTGCTGGTGTAAGTTGCACCACTCACGCCATCAACGTCCATAGAAGCAGCCTTCTTAACTGTCTTACCCTCATATTTTGTAAGAAGAGTCTTAGCCATGTTAAGATAAGCAGGAGTTTCGCGATTGCGAAGAGCCTCAATCTTTACTACCTTATTTTTCTTGATATAAATCTTCACAGGAGTAGCACCCTTGAAACCTCTTACGCCTTTGCTAAGAGAAGTGGTGTTTACGATTGTTGTATCGTTATCCTTAGAGATTACCTCGTCGCCTGGCATTGCACTAATCATGAAAGCGACAACAGCTGTTGCTGCTAAAATTTTTGTTAACTTCATATTCCTTGCGTTTATTTCTTTCTCTATTATTCGACTGCAAAGTTACTAAAAAGTTTAATCTCAACGAATTAATTTAATTTAATGTTTGTAAATTGCGCACACAAATAAATGCGTAAAACTAAAGAAAAAAGAGGAAAATGCTTGCAGTTTCGTTCTTTATTTATATATTCGCATTTATTAATGTGCATGTCAGCATGTTTTTTATGCTCGAATGACTAAAGGAAACGCAACATGAAGCATAACACGAGAATAAGATTTAGTGCAGCATTGATGATGTTGGTTGTTATGCCAGGCCTATTATATGCAGTAGGTGTGCTCTTTATGGGATGGAAGTTGGCTTTCATTCTTCCTGTCCTTCTGATAGTAGTAGAACTCTATGGCACGCTATATGGATGGAGACATTTAGTTGTAAAGAAATGCACCTGTAAATCATTATTGCTTCCCAAGTCTTTTGAGGGCTACAAAATTTTACAGATAAGCGATTTGCATGTTGGCACATTCCTTGAATCACCCAGCTTTGTGGAGAAACTGGTTGAAAAAATTAATTCGCTCTCTCCTGATCTTATTGTGTTTACAGGCGACCTTGTGAATATCAAGGCAACAGAAGTGGTGCCTTTTGTAAAGATACTGAAAAATTTAAAAGCCAAAGATGGCGTTTACAGTGTCCTGGGCAATCACGACTATTGCGAATACGGTATTCCTGCTGATAAAAAATTCAACGATTTCACTAAGAAAAGATGGGCAATACGCAATCAGCATGCTCTTATGTTTCTACAACGACAGATGGGTTGGAATCTGCTTATGAACGAGAACGTGAAGATTAGCCGACAGAACGAATACAACAAGAAAGAAAGCATCTTCGTGATAGGTGTTGAGAATATATCCAAACCTCCTTTCCAAGACTATGGCAACATGACAAAGGCTATGGAAGGCATGAGGATAGGCACGTTTAAGGTTCTGCTCACTCATGACCCAAGTCATTGGCGCAGAGGAGTTATTGGTCAAACCGATATAGCCCTCACCCTGAGTGGGCACACTCATGCAGGACAAATAAAACTGGGTAAGTTCTCACCTGCCAAGTGGATGTATCACGAATGGGGTGGAAAATACGTTGAGGAAGGCAGTATGCTTCACGTTAGTCTGGGGGTTGGCGGCACTATGCCTTTCCGTTTAGGAGCTTGGCCTGAGATAAATGAAATAACGTTGGTAAGACATTGAAAGACCTCCCCCCAGCCCTCGCAAGCTCATTTTTTACGGATGAAATCTGTTGATAGTAAGGAAATTAGCAAGCATATTGAGAGGAAGTTTTTTATTATAAAACAATTAGTTTGAATGGAGTGAGGCTCCCTCTACATTTTGCCCTGCGGCAAAAGTGCAGGGGAGTGCGGGGGGAGAGGTCTTTTTATTTGTGTATTAAAATTCTTTTTTGTAATTTTGCATTATTGTAATATTATGGATAAGAATAAATTCGACTATTAAGCAATATACGCTATCCCGACGACCTGAGAAAACTCAAGGAAGAACAACTTCCTGAGGTATGCAAAGAGCTCAGAGCTGACATCATAGATGAGGTGAGTGTCAACCCTGGACATTTTGCGTCATCGCTTGGCGCCATTGAAATAACCGTAGCCCTACACTATGTTTATAACACACCCGACGACCGTATCGTATGGGATGTGGGACATCAGGCTTACGGACACAAAATTCTGACAGGACGCAGAGAGCAGTTCTGCACTAATCGCAAACTTCATGGTGTGATGCCTTTCCCTTCACCAAAGGAAAGCGAATACGACACCTTCACCTGTGGTCATGCTTCTAATTCTATTTCAGCAGCCTTAGGCATGGCTGTTGCTGCTGAGAAAGAAAACAAACAACGACATGTAGTAGCTGTTATTGGCGATGGTGCAATGAGCGGAGGCCTTGCTTTTGAGGGTTTGAACAACGTATCAAGCACCCCAAACGATCTGCTAATTATTCTCAACGACAATGATATGTCTATAGACAGAGCCGTTGGAGGTATGGAACAGTATCTGCTAAACCTCGACACTAACGCAACATACAACAAGTTGCGTTTCAAGGCAAGCACATGGCTACACAGCAAAGGCTATCTGAACGATGACCGCAGAAAAGGCATCATTCGTTTGAACAACGCCATAAAGAGCGCCCTGAGTCATCAGCAAAACATCTTTGAGGGAATGAACATACGCTACTTTGGTCCTTACGATGGTCACAACGTGAAAGACATCGTGAGAATACTAAAGCAGCTCAAAGACATGAAAGGCCCAAAACTGTTGCATCTGCACACTACCAAGGGTAAGGGCTATGAGCCTGCTGAAAAAGAAGCCACAATCTGGCACGCCCCAGGAAAGTTCGACCCTGAGACAGGCGAGCGCATTGTTCAGGACACCACCAATATGCCTCCACGCTATCAGGATGTATTTGGCGAAACACTTCTTGAACTGGCACAGCAAAACCCAAGAATTGTGGGTGTTACTCCTGCTATGCCAACAGGCTGCTCTATGAATATCATGCAGAAAGCCATGCCTGAGAGAGTGTTTGATGTGGGCATTGCCGAGGGGCATGCCGTAACCTTCTCAGGAGGTATGGCAAAAGACGGTCTGCAGCCATTCTGTAATATCTACAGTGCCTTTGCACAACGTGCTTACGACAATATTATTCACGATGCAGCCCTGCTTAATCTTCCAGTAGTTCTGTGTTTCGACAGAGCAGGATTGGTAGGTCAGGACGGTCCTACGCATCACGGAGCCTTTGATATGGCAGCTCTCCGCCCTATCCCTAACCTCACCATAGCATCGCCTATGGACGAACCTGAGCTTCGCCGACTGATGTACACAGCACAGCTGCCTGACAAGGGCACATTCGTTATTCGTTATCCAAGAGGACGAGGCGTGAACCAAGACTGGCGCTGTCCATTAGAAGAAGTGGAAGTGGGTACAGGCCGCAGACTCAGCACCTCAGATGGTTTTCAGCTACAAGACACCAACAAGAATGCTGTAGCTGTACTTACCATTGGTCCGATAGGAAACGATGTAGAAGCCATCATAAAGGAACTCAACGAAGAAGCACGCACAAGCGGAAACAAATGGGCTAAGGAATATGCACACTACGATATGCGATTCCTGAAGCCTCTTGACAGCGAGCTTCTCAAAGAGATAGCCACCCACTTCAGCCACATCATAACCGTAGAAGACGGTGTGCGCAATGGAGGTATGGGGTCAGCTGTTATGGAATGGTTCAGCGACAACGACTACACCCCACATATCAAGCGATTAGGTCTGCCTGACAGCTTTGTGGAGCATGGAGCCATCAACGAGCTAAAGACCATCGCAGGTATTGATCACAATTCTATAAAATCAGCCATTTCGGCTTGGATAAAATGATGAAAGGAAACACTATATGAAAATCATCATTGCTGGTGCCTATGCCATAGGAACATATTTGGCAAAACTTCTCTCTCGCAATAATCAGAACATTGTGCTGATGGATGAGAGCCTTGAACACTTGGAGCAAATCGGATCAGACTATGACCTTATGACTATGAATGCCTCATGCACAAGTCCTAAGAGTCTGAAGGAAGCAGGTGCCGACAAGGCCGACCTCTTTATTGCCGTAACCCCTGATGAAAGCAAGAATCTTGCAGCATGCACATTGGCAAAAGCTCTTGGTGCAAAGAAAACTGTTGCCAAGGTAGATAACTACGAGATGGTGTCGCCAGAGTTGGAGAGCTTCTTCCATGAGAAATTAGGCATCAACTCTATGATTTATCCTGAGATGCTGGCAGCCAAAGACATCAATAACGGACTGAAAATGTCGTGGGTGCGCCAACGCTGGGATGTACATAATGGTGCTCTTGTACTCTTGGGAATAAAACTTCGCGAAACCTGCGAAATTCTCAACAAACCATTGAAAGATATAAGTGGCCCTGACGACCCATATCACGTAGTAGCCATCAAGAGAGGTGCCGACACTATCATTCCTGGAGGTAACGACATTCTGAAACTCTACGACATGGCCTATTTCATGACCACCCGCCAATACATACCATACATTCGCAAGATAGTGGGCAAAGAGCACTATGTTGACGTGAAGAACGTAATGGTGATGGGAGGCGGACGCACAGCAGTAAGAGCCGTGAAGACCATGCCTGAATACATGGATGTTAAAATCATAGAGAAAGACGAACAGCGTTGCGAACGCCTGAACGAGCTTCTCGACGGCGAGAATGCCCTTGTCATCAATGGCGACGGACGCGACATCTCGCTCCTCATAGAAGAAGGAATACGCAACACACAGGCATTCGTAGCCCTCACGGGCAATGCCGAAACAAACATTCTTGCTTGCCTCACCGCAAAACGCTTAGGTGTGAGAAAAACAGTTGCCATGGTTGAGAATGTTGATTATGTCAGCATGGCTGGCAACCTTGATATTGGTACTATCATCAACAAGAAAGAGATAGCAGCAAGCCACATCTATCAGATGATGCTTGATGCAAACGTTCACAACGTGCGTTTCCTCATGACTGCCGACGCTGATATTGCAGAGTTCATCCCTGTTGAAGGAGCCAAGATAACAAAGAAAAAAGTTAAAGACCTGTCACTGCCTGTTGGTATGACTCTTGGCGGACTGGTAAGGAACGGAGAAGGCTACCTTATCTCTGGTAACACCCAGATAGAGGCAGGCGATTCAGTAATGGTGTTCTGCCATCATGTAGAGATGAAAAAAATAGAAAACCTGTTCAACTAATGATCAACTGGAAAACCATACATAAGATTATAGGTGCATTGCTTGGCATAGAAACAATGCTGATGACGCTGTGTGCTGCCGTTGCCTTCTATTACGGCGAAGACGACACCTTAGCCTTTGTCATCACCATTGTGCTAACCTTGCTCACAGCAATAGTGCTTGAATACAAGGGAAGAGAGTCAGACAACTCCATGTCGCGCAAGGATTCTTTCCTTGTAGTATCGCTCACATGGGTAATATTCAGTTTCTTCGGAATGCTGCCTTTTCTTATAAGCGGTTACATCCCGAATATCACCGATGCTTATTTTGAAACGATGAGTGGTTTCACCACTACTGGTGCCACCATTCTCGATGATGTGGAACGACTACCCCACGGACTGCTTTTCTGGCGTTCTATGACACAATGGATAGGCGGATTGGGAATAGTGTTCTTCACTATAGCCATTCTTCCATCGTTTGTAGGAGGTTCGGTAAAGATATTCGCTGCCGAGGCAACAGGACCTATGCGAAGTCGTCTGCACCCGCGTCTATCTACTAACGCCAAATGGATATGGAGCATATATATCCTTCTAACCGTGGCATGTGCAGCATGCTATTATGTTGGAGGTGCCCACTTCTTCGACTCTGTAAACTACGCCATGTGTACCACCGCTACTGGTGGTTTCTCACCGCATAATGATTCGGCAGAGTTCTTCCATTCACCTTTCATAGAATACATCTGTATTTTATTCTGCTTCCTTGCAAGCATCAACTTCACCCTACTCTACTTAGCCGTCATCAAACGACGTCCAGGGCAGTTGCTTAAAAGCACAGAATTTAAGTTCTTCCTAATAGTAGTCCTCTCGTTCACAGTATTCATCATGGTTGAGCTGATTGCACGCAACCATTATGAACTGGAAAAAGCATTTAGGGTGGCGCTCTTTCAAGTAGTGTCATTCATATCAACAACAGGTCTTTTCAACGATGATGCTGCAAGATGGCCACACATAACATGGGTTTTGCTGGCTGTGTGTATGTTTATTGGAGGCTGTGCAGGAAGCACGGCTGGAGGATTCAAATGTATAAGAGGTGTAATGCTTTTCAAGGTTGTACGCAATCAGTTCAAGCAGCTTCTACATCCAAATGCAGTACTACCACTTAAAGTAGATGGACAGAACGTGCCACAACAGAAAAGAGTAACCCTCTTGGCTTTCCTCACCGTGTATCTGCTCATCTGTCTTATAATGTCGTTTGTGCTCATTGCATCAGGCATAGACAGTACCAACTCTATAACTATAATCCTCAGCTGTGTGGGAAATGTAGGTCCGACGCTGGGTATAGAGATAGGTCCTACTATGAGCTGGTCTGAACTACCAATACATGTAAAATGGATATGCTCATTCTTCATGCTTGTTGGCCGTTTGGAAATATTCTCAGTACTCATTATCTTTACACCGCAATTTTGGAATAAATAAATCAGATAAGAAGGTATAAGAAGATATAAGAAGTTAAAGGAAAATATATTATCAACATTATATAAAAAAAATGGAACCAATAAAATTTCAACCATTACTCAAGTCAACTATTTGGGGAGGTAACAAGATTATTC
>R22__coassemble_818_pt1 | contig 17743 bp, 20 predicted proteins | sample R22__metabat2_high_PE_007 | metagenome-assembled genome bin R22
ATGAATGGCTGTCTGAAACCTATAAAGATAGAGAATTGACAATACGCGAAGAGCTCGAAGCTAAGGTAAATGAAATATTTGAGCGTATGTACCATGGACATAGAAGAGTTGCAATAGATTCTAAGTATCAGGTTACTCTCCTAACTACTATAGCTGATAAAGAAGTTGCAGCAGGTGAATCAGAGGGATCCAATCGTGTTAAGAACTTTGCCTTTATAGCTGGTCTTGTTTCTATGGCAAAAGGTAGAATAGTATCAGCTGGTACAGAAAATGGTATTAATCTGTCTTCCGAACCATACCCACTTGTTATGGATGCACCGTTTTCAAATGCCGATGAAACACACACAGCCAATATATCCAAAGTCTTACCAGAAATTGCTGAACAAGTAATAATGTTTGTTATGCAAAAAGATTGGAATTATGCTGAACCAGTAATGCGCAATCGTGTTGGTTGTGAATACCATCTAAACAAATTTAGCGAAACATATACTCAGCTCAAATGAGGAGGTTTTAACGATGTTTGAAAATGACTATACAATTTCCGGTAAGCATGCAACGTATTTGAAATTTCTTGCTGTAAAAAACTCAAAGGAAGATGACTCTGTTGAAGGAGCAAATGCTGCAAGATTATTTGAACGATATTTAGATGTGTACATGAATGCTGCTATTTGGGGACTTCTTTATTCGCGGACTGCACCTAAAGATAATTCTTCAGAGGATAGGGCTCGTATTTATGCTGATGCGTTTGCAAAGGAACGAGAAAACTGTGTCTTCCTCTATAGGATGGTTATGCTTTTAGATAAAACAATCGATTTGCCGCCTGAAGAACGAGTTAATAGAGCTTTCAGGTATGATACTCAACCAGGAAAAGAGGAAGACTTTAAAAATAATATGGAGCTGTTTAATGCATATATAAGAGGCGGAATAGAATTAATGTATGAACGGTTCACTGATGGTTGTGTTACCAGAGAAGATTACTTAACTAAAACGTATGACATTATGACCACCTTTAAAAACGAATTAGATGGCATTTCATATGAGGACGAGCTGTCAAAATTGCTCAAATAAGAAAATTGAACGAGGTTTTGAGTTTTGCTTGGGGCAATTGATGATAAATTGTATCTATATGCACTGCGATTATTCTCAGATGCGGGAATAACCGGTGTTAACGATCCCATTTTTTTCAACCACTCCCCTAAACAAGCTATTTATTTTGACAGCGACGGTGAGCAGTATATAACAGGTGAACAAAGAAGCTTGCTAGACGATTTTTGCAATGTTTCACTGCTGTTTTATTTGGACGATACTGTATTTGAAAAGCGAACTCTCAAAAGAATTGCCTTTTTTTCACTAGATTTATTATGCAAGAAACAATATCGAAGCACATTGGCGTATGACGTACATATGCTTTTAGATCTTGTGTACAGTGCAGATGCTTCTATTGTGTTGTGTCGCCATGAAAACAAGATAATGCTTACGTTTGCTGGATTTGGACAGGCGTGTATATTATCTGACTGGTACGAAGAAGAAGTTGATGATGATTCTATAATAGAAAAAATACATGTAGTTAATGAGCGGTTATCAACTGCATATGGCTTTTTTTTAGATATCGTTTATAACATTGCTAGACAGTATTACATATACCCCATAAGCAAAGAACAAGCTATCTATGAATCTTTACCACTCAATGCCTTTGATCCCAATAGAGAAAGACCAAGTGCATATGAAATACAAGAAGCGATAGATACCTATCTAAACACTTATATTAATGCGTATGGAGACGACTATGTTGAACCTGGCGGGAAGGTTATTAGTAACAAAGAAATAAGCCAAGAATTAGATGCTTTGCTTCTATCAATCGATAATGAAGAAGATGCAGCTGATGAGTCAGAGTTTTTAGAAGATTCTGATTATATGGGCGACACAATGGCCAGTGATGATGAAGAAAACGAAATCAAGAATTTAGATCCTGAATTGTTCAAGGATCCAATTAAGATGGTTAAGTGGCTTGAGAAACACACTAAATGAACCATTGAAGCAATATCATGAGCTATCACTACGGGGAGTTTAGGTGCTTGCCCCTACTACTATATCTAGAGCGACTGTTATCGCTTCATAGATAGTTCATTTATAGAAAGCTTAGCAAAATCATTTTTAAGTAACTGCACATATTTGTTATACTCATCAAGGAATGATTCTTGGAAATACGCATCTAGTAGTTTCTTAGCTTCATCAACAGACCCGCTACTTTCCAGCATGCTTTCAGTTGGGCACTTTCCTTTTCCAAAGGCTTTTTTTGCAGATTTATATTTTAGTTCGCTTAGCTTGTCTTTAAATGAATTCTTATGACTTTTTAAGTAACTATCAATGATATTTATTTTATCTTTAATAGTCTTGTTCCCGAGTTTGGTATTTAAATCATCAAGAATAAATATATAGTTGCTAAGGTGAGAAACATACGGACGTACATTCTCCGGGTATTCATATTTAACTGTTTTCTTATTGTGCTCAAATGTTATTCCAAAACTTTGGTTAATAATAAAATGCTCGTCGTTATATAGGGTAATGCCATTAAACTTTCTGAACGTGTCGGGGTGGAAAGATACGATTTCTTTATCAGTAATGGAAGCTAGAATCGCATGAACACGTCTAGCCAGATATTGTCCGCTAGTTTTATTGTATGAACCACACTGCTTTACCACCTTATTAAATACTATGGGCAATGGTTGTTTTCTTATACGTTGTTCAGACTTTGATACTAAGATTTTATCCCATTTTTTGCTTAATACTAATGTTGAAAACTCTGAACGTTTTTTTGCGTCTCCTTGGGAAGCCGTAAAGAAGGTGCTCAATATACCAATATAATAAATCAATTTATACTGATCATATGTAGCATTTTCATTACTAACTACATCAATAAAGTACTTCATCAACAGTAGTTTTGGAACGACATCACTACTGCGGATAATTGCTCCGATTATATCAAATGCATTCTGTTTGAATTGATCATTTGCGTCTTTATCCACAGGGTTGATATATTTATCAAAGTCCTTCCCGTAAGAAAACTTATCGTTTACTATTATCTTTTCAAATTCAATAAAGTCTGAAATTGTATCAAGCATTTTTCCATAAAAAGGTGTACTGCCGATTAATTCTTCGACGTCAGTTCCTGCTTCATACAACTTTTCGTTTACTTTTGTTGGTTTCGAAATCTTAAAATCGTCAGTTATTGCCTTAACGCCATAATCAACAATAGAGTTGATAGAACAAAGAGTATAATGAAGAAACATCGTTTCGACAGGATAGTGATACTCAGCGAAGTCTACACTCTTATTATCTTTTAGAACACGCTTCCATTTTGGAACAATAATTTCAAATTCTTCTTTAAAGGCATATGCTTTCAGAATATCAATATAGTCGAGTTTTACACTTTTATTATTTACATCTATAAAATAGTCTACACAGACTTTTTTCTCAGAATCTTTGTCTTTTATTGGTTGAATTATCAAACTTATGTCACTTTCTAACAAATGTGATTTAAAATCATGGAATCGTTTATCACTCATTTCCTCAATAAGACTCTTTGTGTAATTAAACAGGGCGACAAAAGAATCATACTGTTTTAAGTCATCGCTTGCTTGGCATTGTTTTCTTAATTCATCATTGTTAGCATAAAAGTCATTTGCGATGGAATCTTTCATGTTTCCAAAAGATTCATTATTAAAGTCACAAATCTCAATCCGAGAGCTAGCATCTCTTCGAAAGATTGCTTCTAGAATCATATAGAAAACGGTTATTCTTTGTTGCCCGTCAATTATATGGAATATCTTATCATCAGATGTGCTTAATAAAACATAACCAAGGAATTTAGGCCTATCCGATAGATCTTCAATAAGCACTTGTATATTATTAGTGTTCCATCGAAATTCTCTTTGATACCCTGGAATAACAAAACTTCGATCTTCTGGAAAGTTGAATGTATTAATTTGTTTCGAATTGCTTGCTCTTATATATCCTATCTCTAAAGCTGGCTTTTTTTGAAGCATTTGTTTTACTGTCAATATAGAACCAATCATCGAATCCATAATACATCCACCTCATTAGAACACATATACTTAATTATAACATTACATGTTCTGTTTAGATCAACAGAGGGTTTTTTCATTGACGTCATACTTACGTAATTATAAAATTAAGGCACACTAATAATTCTCATCTCACGGAGGACAATTACTATGGCAGAAGAAGTAAAAGCTGCTGAGACAAAAGCTCCTGAAGCAAAGAAACCCGCAGCAAAAAAGACAGCCGCTAAGAAGCCTGCTGCAAAGAAGGCTCCGGCAGCTAAGAAGACGACAGCAAAGAAAGCAGCTCCTGCTAAGAAAGCTGCTGCTAAAAAGACTACAGCAAAGGCTGCTACAAAGGCACCTGCTAAAAAGGCAGTTGCAAAGAAAACAGCAACCAAGAAAGTTGCAGCTAAGAAACCCGGTCGCCCTGCTAAGAAAAAGCTGGGCAAGGTTATTTTCGAGATCGACGGTCAGCAGATCGATTACAAGGCACTCGAAAAGAAAGCAGCAAAGCTCGGTGGTGACGTATATGTAGTTACCAACGAGAAGAAGATTTTCGATAAGGACGGCAAGTCAGTAGATATCTTCTGATAGATACAATACAAGATAATCAATTGGCGGCCGTAGGATCAAAGTATTCTACGGTCGCTGACGTTTAAGACCAAATGAAAGGAGACAAAACATGGGCGAAGTTAATTTCGACAGGAACATCATAGTCGACAATGTCGATGAGATGCTAAGCATACTTCAAAAAGAATGCGGATTCGGCAACATAGATATAAATGACATCATAGAGTTCGTTCAAGGCGAGAAAAGCACTAAGTTCTATTTCGATAATGCAATGAACGGCAAAGACGAACGATCGCGAGAGATCCGATACTTGTGGCTCGATACCGGGTTTGAAGACAGCAAAGGTTATCCCCTGTTCATATCATTACTCAATCACGGCGGATACTACTCGGGTCACTTCATAGGAAACAGTTATTACTTAAGTAAACGAATATATCAGTACTACTCAGAAAACGAAACCCAAGTAATCGAAAACGAAAAGCAGTTTAGAGAAAAATACAAACGCAAAATAGAGGGACGAACAGTCAAGAACCTCACCGAAAAGTATAAAGCAAAAGTAAGTAACGCAAATCTACAGACAAGGGAGAAGTTAGAAAACAGAATAGGAAAGTTTTTCGCTGATGAGAATGCTCTCGGCGAAGATCTTGAGGATGCCGGCAAGGCTACTTCTACTGATGAGAAGAGTTTCAGAAGCTATTGGACGTCTGAACCGTCCGACCTCGTAAAAGATATCGAGAAGATGCTCTTGATCAATAACTGGAAGTCCATTAATGGTCTCGACAGATATATCAAGATTATCGGATCCAGGATCGGTCAGTTAATTAAGCAAGGCAAGTCTGAATACTATAAGCTCAATAAGATAAAGTCTGCCGTTGTTAATACCGGTCTTCTTGATAACTTCGGTTCCGATATCTATGTCATCTACCGTATTAATATCACTTATGGGATATATGTTCCGCATAAGATAGTAGAGAGTAAGAAGGAATATATCTTCGACGGATTCATCACCGATAAGTCCGAGAATGTTGAGGTATTACCTATTACATTCTTTAACGATGGCGAGATCCCGTTCCGTGCTTCTATAGACGACTTCGATATTACGCCACGTGCTTTGTTCCACATCATTGAGGAAAGGCGTCACCGCTTCCCTGAGAATGTCCGTGAACTGTCAGATGCTCAGCTGGCATCAAAGATCAAGAATGCATTAGAGATCGGTCTTAAGATGCAACTTAGAGATCCGGCATATGCAAAGCCGAGCTATTCTACCCTGACCGGGTCTATCTCCTGGATGATCCCTCTTCACATCAACCGTGAGCTTATCGAGGAACCGGAACTTGTGCTCGTATTGCGTAAGGCCGGAGAATTCTATGAGATCAAGACCATTATTCCGTACGATGATGAGACGAAGGATAAACTGACGGATCTGTCCTTATATAGTAGATTGTGGTGAGGTGTGAGCATGGGAAAGACAATTACACTCTTTAACGGCATGGTTGCCGAATACAATGAAATAGGCCAGGCGTTTATGCTTAAAGCTGAATGGGCCGGACAGATAATGGAATTTGCTCTAGTGGCTGAACCCGATGATGAGAACGGTATCAATGCCGTAAAGTATACTTTCGAGCAGCTATATAAAGATAAAGAACGCTGGGAGAAAGAGATCTGGGACAAGTTCACAGAAAAGCTCCTTCCCCAGATCAACCGAGATGCTTCTGATGCAAAGATCGGAGCCGATGATATCAAAGGCCTTCTTGTCCCGGTCAATATTGCACTTCTGTATTCAGGAGATGTTCATCTGTTTGAACCTGAAGGAACCAGGATCGAAGTTGCCTATAAGGTAGCAGAATCTGAAGATGACGATGAGGATCTCGATGATGAAGATAACACATATTACCTCTCAGGGACCCTTGAGAAAGGTTTTGATGAGTTCACAGTTAATGATATTCCCCTGATCCCCGGGTTTAACCTTCTTCCTTATACTTTGAGTGACGGCGAGAAGATTAGCTATAACCATCTCTTGGGTGCATATTCATCTGAAGTCTACTTCCTTGATGACACCGTTGATGTCTATTGGGAACCAAACGAAGAAATGACCGATGCAAATAAAGCTTTCGAACTGTTTGAGAAGGTCCGAGAAAAGGCTGAGATCTTTGATAAGCTGGCCAGGAACAGGATCCGCGCAGAACTTCAGGTTAAGATAGCAGATCTTCGCAAAGAGTATGAAGATCCTGAGATGGAAGTTGATGACTTAATGGATGATCTGCTTCTCACAATCATGGTGTATGACTGTATTGGAACATTCGAGTTTGCATATGAGACTTGGGAGCCGGATCTCAGGATTACGACCAGAGGATCTTATAATATGCCGTTTACGACGGTCATGATCGAAAATATAAGCGAAGAGGATAATTAAATGGAAGAGATAGTCACAAAAGCAGATTGGAAACTGTTCAGGGAAAGGCTCCCGGGCTGGCAGGAACAGTTCATGGAAAAACTCGTAAATGAGTATTCGAAAATGCTTAAGGATAAATCCAAACCTGCATCTGAGAAGTTCTGGAAGCTTGAGGACAGAATAAAGAAAGACAAGCGTCTTACCGGTGTCATGTGTGAGATGCGTAAGTCCGAAGTGGTCTGGAACCTTATATCGCTCTACCGTGAGGGTGCGATAACACTTGATGACTTGGACGGATTCAGTGATAAGCTGATCGAGAGAGTCAAAATAGCCGTGGAGTAGAATCTAGGGGACAGCAAATGAAAGAAAAAATCTTTAAATACATACGCAACCAGTACGGAGCTGATCCTGAATATCTCTGGGAGAAATTTCCGGATTATGCCATCTTCCGTCATACGGATAACAAGAAATGGTTTGCTCTTATTGCATCTGTCGGTCGTGATAAGCTCGGCCTTGATGGTGAAGGCTATGTTGATATCATCAACCTCAAGATAAACGATCCGATACTTCAGGATGAACTGATCCATGAGAATGGCATATTCCCTGCATACCACATGAACAAGAAGTATTGGATAACTGTGCTTTTAGATGGTACTGTTCCCGAGAAGCAGGTCGAGAATCTGATTGATGTAAGTTTCCTTGCGACGGGCAGCAAAAAGAAGGCGCGAAAGGACTGATCATGGCTGAAAAGAAATACTCTGTTGGACAGCATGTTTTCATCATCTCCAATAACTCGTATGTTATGGAGATGCAGATCGTGCGTATTTCAGGAGACTTCTATACGCTCAGATCGGTCGAAAACTATGGCAGCGGTATGAGACTCAAAGGTCATCGCTTGTATGCTACTAAAGAAGAAGCTGAGAACATAATGAAAGCCGAACGACAGAAGCGAGACTCCGGAACTATGGGTCGATCAAACCACTGGTATTGACGGAAACGCTATCGAATTTGTTTACCACCTAGGATACGAAAGGAAATAGTTTATGAATGAAACATATGCGCAGTTATTATCGCAGGTAGCCGGTGACCCACATGCTATGGCTAAGGCCCTGGCACACTTCCTGTTTAGAGAAGTCGTTGAAGACATTCACTCTGAAGGTAAAATCACTGACGCCGAAATGATGCAGCTCAATAAGACCGTATTAAACAGAGCGGCATATCTGACAGAACATGTTCTTGTTAGTCCTGATATGAGAAATGCATTCAAAATCGAAGCTGTTGAGTGCATCGGCTGGGACGATCCGAAAATGACTGAGGATCTTATCAAGAAAGATGAAATCTACACTGAGATAGCCGGAGAACTGATGGTAGAAAGGTTAAAGAAGAAATAAGAAGCCTTCACCACTAATCGGCTAAAGTAATCGCTCCAGCGCGTGCAAACGAATTCGAACAACCCCGAACAGACGTCCACTTCTGTCCCAATAATAGACCATGCCACCCTGTATACTTACTACAGTATTGTAATCAGAATGACATAAAAGCTATGTCCAAATCTGCCACAGGGGAGGTTTGTTATGAGAAAAGAATTGAATGTTAAGACAAACAACAATCTTAGGATCATGTTCGTAAGAGATATCCTTTTTGAGCTCACAGACGAGACTCATCTTATTACCGTTAATGAGATCATGGATATCCTTAAAGAAAGATACGATATCACCGCTACCCGTCAGACGATTTACGATGATATCGAGCTCCTTATAGCCACTGGTCTTGATATTGAATGTGTTAAAGGAAGGCAGAACAAGTACCGTGTCCTTTCCAGAGACTTTGATAAAGCCGAGCTCCTGCTGCTAAGGGACCTGGTTAAATACGTAAAGTCAATTAGTGAACTGCAAACAAATACGCTTATCAGGAAGATATGTAACCTTGCAGGTCCTTCTGCAGACTTGCTTCTGAATAATGCTTGTATCGAGAACGTCCCTAAGACAAGTAATAAGAAGGTATTCTATATCATTGATGAAATATTCGAAGCTATTGCGAACAAGAAGCAGATATCCTTCAAGTATTATGATTACCTTACTTCTACCGGCAAGCGCATGAAGAACAATGGGAGGGAGTATAGGTTGTCTCCTTATAAACTCATGTGCTCCAATGATTTCTACTATGTTATCGGCTACTCAGAAAAGCACGAGAAGATAACTGCTTTTCGTATCGATCATATAAGCGAGATTCCGAAGACCATTAATAAGCAATGCATACCCGAACCCGATTATCTTTATACGGATAAGTACACCAAGGAAGCAATGCGCATGATGACCGGTGACGATGCTGAGGTGATCCTTGAATGCGACGAGAGTGCCGTAGGCAATATCGTGGACCACTTTGGTCAGGATCTGGAGATTACTTGCATCAAAAAATCTACATATAAAGCCAAGGTTAAGGTGCAGCTGAATAACGTCTTTTTTGCTTGGCTGTTCGGCTTCGACGGCAAGGTCCGCCTTGCCGGGAGCAGAGAGGTTCAGGAGCAGTATGTCCGCCGAGTATCCAAGGAGATGGCAAGACTATAACACTGTTACAAAGCCTGTAAAATAAGGCATTTCGAGAATCGAAACTCTCAAGGTGTAAGCATTTTTTAACAGGTCGAAAAAAAGCTGTTGCAATGCAAAATCCCGCCCCGTATAATCTAGTCACAAGGCAAAGTGAACAAATGTTCTTGTTAAACTGAAGAAAGCGAGGTAGCGAGAAATGCATGAGTTGAATACCATTCTGAGAAAAGATGCTATCGTACGAATCTTACTCGACCTGTTACCAATCCCTGCCCTGCCGGATCAGATACTACCCAGTGGTCCGGGACTTGGGATCACAAAGTCCAAGTTGTAGTACAGCCCCATTACAACTTAAAGAAGAAACTATCGCAAAAGAATAAGTGCTCTTTTGTGCTGGTACAACTCGGCAAATATTTCGTAGCTTAGCTGGAGTTATTCCCTTTAGCCGGCAAAGCAAAGATAGAAAGGAAAAGATCATAATGGCAAACAACAAGAATTATTTAAGTGCAAACTATTTCAATGATAAGCAGATCGACAGCATCTGCAACGTCCTCACAGATAACTACACAGAAAAGAAGTTCGAGGAAGGCTTTATTATCAACAGGATCAATATTGAAGAATTCGTTGAGAAGATCCTCGGGGCCAGAGTAGTCTACGAGAGCATTGACTCCAATTCGTTAGTAGAAGTTGATAAAGAAGATGATTGCATGGGTTTTTGCTCAGACGGCATTCAGGCTCTCCCTGTCATCAGGAACGGCAAAAGCGAATGGGTCGTCTTTCCAAAAGATACTATTGTTATCGATAAGTATCTGACGACAAACCCAAACCTCGATAACCGCAGAAGGTTCTGCATAGCGCATGAGGCCGGACACATCATCAAGAATCGTATGACAGGAAAAGTCCAGGCAGAGTTTAATCATGTTGGCGGAGTAGTTCTTACCACAGCTCCGGCTATGAAGAAAAGGTATTCATACCATGAGCTTGAAGCCAACAAGTTTGCTGCAAGTATTCTTATGCCAGAAGCAATGGTTGCAATGCTTATGCTTAAGCTTTACGACGGTGAGAAGATCGTAAAGTATCAGGGTGATATCCTTGCCGGCGAAGACATTAAGAAGATCAAATATATGGCTGAGGTATTCGGAGTCGCATATGAGACTATGTTCATCAGACTTAAGGATATGGGATACCTTATTGATGGGATATTGGAAACTTATGTTGAGGAGTATGTAATCGGAGAAAATCCTAATGAATAAAGATAAGACTTATAACTACCGGATGCGCAAAGCGCGGGATTCCCTAGCGGAAACGAGGGGACTCAGTTCAAGAATAATAAGATGCCCTGAGTGCGGAAACAGGATAATGCAAGCTTTTGAAGATCTTAACGGTCATGCAAAACTATACTGCAATAAGTGTCATGAATACCGCTTCATAGAAGGGAATGCATCGAGCCAGTACCATAAAGTCAGAGACTGTCTGGCTGAACCGGAAGGGCTTAATTCAAGAACAGTAAGATGTCCCGAATGCAGGAACAGTATGCTGATAGCTTTTGATGATCTTCAAGGGCACACAACCATGTACTGCAACAAGTGTCATGAGTATCGCACTATAAACATCAAATACTTCAGGATAGTTTCGAAGAGGCGCTGCCTCTAAGATCCCTACCCTGTACTCCCCGCCGCAGGGGAGTAGAAGCCGAACATAATGAATAGACATAACTTACGGATAAAAGGGCCACCTGGTAGCGCGGGTGTGACGCCGGCGACGTGCGAGTTAGATAAAAATGGTTGATCCATAACCGGATCTCCTGATATCTAATCGCACGCCGCCTTTTTTTATCTAACTTGTATGTCTTGCCTCTTTCCCTTGAGTCCGGGAAAGAGGCTTTTTTATGCATAACAAGTGGGCTCCTTATTTTGATCGCTACCCATAGTTCTTCGGAAATTTCGTTCAACACAAAACTAAATTTTTTGGAGAAGAATTATGGCAGAAATAAATACAGAAAAGAAAGAAAAAGAATACAAGGACGAGTACGTAATCATCAACCTTGAAACTGAATATCACGGATATACCGGTGACATTCCTTATGCAATTGTTACCGATCTTTCAGAGAAAGAATTCTTGGCCAATTTCGGTGAAGAAACAAAGTCATTTAGGCCGTGTATCTTCCTTACCGGCAAGATGTACTCTGCTTTCCTTGACTATGACAAGAATGAGCATCGCGAACACACCAGAGAAGGAGATTATCATGATGCATTCGCGTTTGAATCATCAGCATTGCTGTTGGTAGATGAAATGGCGAATCCTGCTCGCATCTGTGAGTCGAAATTCACATTAGCGTGCATTTTCAAGAAGCTTCGTGCACTCCCTGACAACGAGGGCTCAAGGATCTACAAGCGCTATGTAATTGGGTACACGGCAAGAGAAATTGCTCAGCAAGAAGGCGTTTCCCATTGGTCAGTTCGCGCAAGTATTGTCAGAGCCAAGCCAAAGGTTCATGACATCTTCGTAGAGTTGGGGGTGGCAGCATGATTACTAACTCAGTTAAGCGTGGTGACATCGTATTCTACGATTTTGGAACAAAACCCGGTTCAGATAAGAGCGGACTCCGTCCTGCATTAGTGCTTCAGCACGATAAGTTCAACACATCCAGTCCTACTACGATCATTGCACCGATCGTTCCGGCAAGAAAGCGGAAGATGTGTGCACATGTCCTTCTTGAGAAGCGTTTCGGCCTTTTGGTGGATTCGATGGTCTTTCTCGAAAAGATGCAGATAGTTGACCAGGAAGATATCGGTGATCTCATCGGTCACATCGATGATCCTGAATTGATGCAGTTGATCGACAGTACTCTGATCAAGGTATTGAACATGAAAAGTGTTCAAGGTGACAGTTATCTCCGCTTGCGAGTATCCACCTGCCAAAAAAAGAGAAAGCGCAGGAAAAAGAAGAAACCGGCATATAATCCCAGAGACATCATCTGCCTTTGCCCTGTTTGTCGTAATTCGTATCGTCATCGTGGATTCCGCGTCATAAATGTAGGTGGTCCTAAGGACATATGTGACCTTTGCAATTATCGTACTGGCGTCGACTATGCTGTAGTCGGATTGTTATCGAGGTGAGCTTATGTATAAATCTGAAAGATACTATGTTCCTATCCACGAAAAAGCAAATCTTACTCTTGATGAGGCAGCGGCTTACTTCAATATCGGCAGAGACAAGATACGCAAACTAACAGATGATCCTAACTGCGAATTTGTTCTGTTTGTAGGCGAGAAACGCCTCATTAAGAGGCGTCTGTTTGAGAAATACCTTGAGGGTATGTACTCGATCTGATTAGAGTGCGACCTTCAAAATCGCACAATTAACAATTTAATGTAGCCCTGTTACCCTAACAGCAGGTATTGACGATATCTGCTGTTAGGAAAAGGGGCAGATCAGAATAATTGAACGAGGTAATCAATATGGCTAAAGAGAGAAGAAAAGATAATAAGCGTGCCGTCCTTAGGACAGGTGAACTCCAGCGTTCCAACGGGACATATTCATACAATTGGTATGACATTAACGGCAAGCGCCATTACGTTTACGGAAAAACGCTTGAAGAGTTGCGGATTAAAGAGCTGGATGTAACTAAGAAGACCGTTAACGGACTTAATCCCAACGGAAGATTTAAGACACTCAATGATATATATGAGATCTGGAAAGAGGTAAAGCGCGGCATCAAGTCGAATACGTTCGAGGGATATCAATACTCGTACGAGATGTATGTAAGAAACAGTCTCGGCAAAAAGAAGATCGATGTGATCAAAAAGACAGATGTTCGACGTTTCTACAATACACTTGCGGATGAAAGAGGACTTGCTGCCACAACATTAGAAAGCGTACAGTCAGTTATTCATCAGCTGTTTGATATGGCAATTGATGACGGTTACATCGCAGTAAATCCCAGCAGCAATGTACTAAAGGAGATCAAGAAGGCTCATTCATACAAAACAGAGCAGAAACACGGACTTACAATTAGCGAGCAGAATCTGTTTTTGTCTTTTCTTAAAAAGAGAGCTGTATACAGACATTGGTATCCGATATTTGCAATAATGATCGGTTCAGGCCTTAGGGTAGGAGAAATAACCGGTCTTCGTTGGTGTGATATTGATAACGACGAAGGCATCATTGATGTTAATCACAATCTTGTTTGTATTTCTCATCGCGATCCCGGAGGCAAAAGCTTTAGCTATCTTGAATGTCATAGCCCGAAAACCAAGGCAAGTATAAGAAAGGTCCCGATGATGGGTTTTGTTAAGGAGGCATTTGAACTTCAAAGAGAATATACGGAAGATGCCGGTCTGAAATGCAATGCTCAGGTTGACGGATATACAGACTTCATCTTCCTTAATAAAGATGGAAACACACTTCATCAAGGAACTCTCAACAAAGCACTTAAAAGAATAATCAGGGACTGCAATTATGCTGAATTTGAAAAGGATCCAGAACCGGAAGTGTTGCTTCCCGACTTCTCTTGTCACTCACTCAGGCATACATTCACGACACGCTGTATAGAGGCAGGAATCAACGTGAAGGTACTTCAGAAATGGCTCGGACATGACGATATCACCACTACTTTGAACATCTACGCAGACTGTACAAAAGAAATGGTTGATAAATCACTTGTCGAGGTTGAAAAGGTATTCGAATCTAAGGCTGTTTAAGCAATGGAGGTAATTATGGGAAACAAAAGAGGACCATATAATAAAACGAGAGAAGTTCCGATATGGGAAAGAGCTCTGCTTACAATGGATGAAGCTTCTGATTACACAGGAATCGGTGTTAATAGGCTACGCTTAATTGCGTCAAAACCACATTCAGATCTTATTCTTTGGGTCGGCAGCAAAAAGATGTTCAAACGTAAAAAGCTTGATGAATATCTGGAGAACGCAACATCTATATAAAGCTCCGAGCAAGGGATTAGCATATGTATTATAAAAAGCGGTATGACAGCATGCGGCGTGTTCTTCACGTTGGTGAGTATCAACTAAAAAACGGATCATATGGATACCGGTGGACTGATATGTTCGGTAAAAGGCATTGTATCTATGCCAAGGATCTTGACGCACTCAGAATTAAGGAACAAAAGCTTCAACTCGACAGACTTGAAGGATTAAAAGACGCTCCGCCTGATCTTACCGTCGAAAAAGTATTTGATACATGGATAAAGCTTAAGAGAGGCATCAAAGGTAGTACTCGCTCCGGTTATATTCAGGTATTCGAATCGCTAATAAAACCTGCTATTGGAAAGAAGCAAGTAACATTAATGAAGCGTTCAAATATCCGAGCATTCTATATCAGCCTCTTAGATGAAAAAGACTTATCAATCGGAACACTTGATAATGTTCACACCGTACTTCGCCAGGTATTTCAGTTTGCTGTTGACGACGATTATTTGAGAAAGAATCCGTGTGATAACATGCTTAAAGAACTCAAGCTTTCGTATGGTGATCACAAGAGGAAAAAGAAGAATGCTCTTACGCTACAGCAGGAGATTAACTTCTTAAAGTTCGTGCGTGAAGACGGCAGATATTGGCATCTGTACCCGATATTCTACATAATGCTGAATACCGGATTAAGAGCTGGAGAATTAACCGGACTTCGCTGGAAAGATATTGATCTGGAAAACGGGATAATAGACATTAATCATAATCTGGTTTATTACTATCATGGAGATGAATCAGGATACCATTATTCAATCAGTACTCCCAAGACCAAAAATGCAATCCGCAAAGTCATTATGACTCAAGCTGTAACAGATGCTTTTCATATGGAGCGCAAGTTTCAAGAGTTCCTTGGTCTTAAAAGTATAGACGTAATAGACGGATATAAGAATTTTGTGTTTATCGGCAAAAACAATCATGTTCAGACCTACAATAAACTCAATAAGATTATAGAGAACATCATTACTGACTATAACAAATGGATCCGGAGCAAAGGTATTACAGATCAGAACGAACTGCTTCCGCATTTCTCCTGTCATATACTCAGACATACATATGCAACTCGCCTCTTAGAATCGGGAGCAGCAATCAAGTTCATTTCTGCACAGATGGGCCATTCTGATATTCAGATTACCTATGATAACTATATTGATGTAACCGATGAATTTAAGCGTGTTCAAATCAGACCATTTGAGAAGTATATGGATTCGGTACTGGGAGAAACGAGTTCAGAGATAACGGATCTCTCTGATTATATTTCTTGATAAGATCCTCTCAGCCTGAAGATATTAGATGGGAACTGTCTCAACTTGAGGCAGTTTTCTTTTGCTTAGAAGCTTCTTGCTGACATTCCCAAATGGGAATGTCAGAACATCTCTAATTTGAATGCAATTGGTCAGGAAGCTGCTTCCGCATTTCTCATGCCATATACTCAGAACTTACATCTCTTACCTCTTTTCTTACATCTAACGGACAGATAGATACAGATAGTTGTAGTCAATTTTGGTTTATCGGCATTTTGAGCAATATGAAAAATAGTGATATATAGAGACTATAAGAGGATATCCTGCATTGTCGGACCATGTTCCCAACGATGCGTTCCGTCACGTAACGTTTTGTTTTGGCAAAACCCGCAAACGCAATAAATATAAGCATTTCAGCCCATTTAGACTTACCTCTAAATGGGCTGTTTACATCTAACTTACATCTAACTTACATCTTTTGATGCAAGATTCTGTGCAGAGCCTGTAAAATCGTACATTTGCAGATGGTCTTCCTCTCAAAACCCGATTTAGAGTTTCTGCGTTTACCTTACATCTTTTTCCTAATAAAATCGCACATTGGATTATGTCGGCCGTATCCATTATTCTTACGCTATGGATACTATCGTTATTTGGGGCGGCACTCTGGCTATTCTTCTGAACAGGTTCATGAGAAGCCTTTATAAGGTTGAAAAGGTCATGTTTAGTGAGAAGGAGCAATTCAAGCGAGTTGGTGTTTACTATATGTGCATCGACGATCTTCCGCTATGAAAAGAAAGTCCCTAGCTGAAGAATATCCGGAATTGGTGCCCCAGTGGGGCACAATTAATGAAATTTCTCCTTCAGATGTCTCCAGCGGATCTCATAAGAAAGTCTGGTGGGTCTGTGAGAAAGGTCATACATGGGAAGCTACTATAAAAAACAGAGCTCTCTTAGGGTCCGGATGTCCATATTGTGAGCACAGAGCTGTCCTAAAAGGCTATAACGACCTTCAGACGCTCTTTCCTGATATTGCCAAGACCTGGTCTCCCAGGAATGAATCAAGCCCCTCAGAAGTCTCTCCATCGTCAAATAAAGCTATTCTTTGGGTCTGTGAGAACGGACATGAGTGGAAAGCTCGCGTAGCCGATCGTACAGAAGGCCATGGCTGTCCATATTGTGCCGGACAACGAGTTTGGAAAGGATTCAATGATCTGGCTACGACTCATTCTCAGTTGGCTACTGAATGGTCTGATAGAAATAAGAGTCTTTCTCCAAACACTATTACATACAAGAACCGATCTAATGTCTGGTGGCATTGCAACAAATGTGGTAATGACTATCAGGCCGTCGTCTATGCACGTGCCAATGGTCGTGTCTGTCCATTTTGCATAGCTAAAGAGCTTAAGAGGATACGTGAGATACGGATGTCGTATAGGCAGATCGCTCGAGATTGTGCTTATCTGCTTCCTCAGCTGGCTGTCATCTACTATGCTGGTCAGTATGGAATAAAGGTCATTACAGACTCTGAAGATCCCATAGGAATCCCTGTAACAGCTCGTCTTCCTGAACTGAACCTGATAATTGACGTTACTAACCATCCTAAGGAAAAGCGAGTAAAGGAGCTTATTTGTGGGGTTAACGGTATCAAATATGTAAATTTGCCGGAAAACCTCCCTGAAACCGAGATTATTTCCATGATTCGGAAAGCTTTTGCTGAGTCTCGTATTTACTTGAATTCTGATCCGTTTGAAGATCTGGAACGAATCAAGGCAAGCTATACCCGTTGGAGAAAAGCATAACTTCGTACCCACTGGGGACGAAGTTACCTCTGTACCGACGAGACATAAAATTGGGGCCCACTGGACCCCAATTCTTTGTCAGTTATATTGCAGATATAACTTACGATCACTTTATCTTAATAAACGACAATGCCTGTAGTGTTTAT
>R22__coassemble_835_pt1 | contig 17523 bp, 7 predicted proteins | sample R22__metabat2_high_PE_007 | metagenome-assembled genome bin R22
AAAATGCTTCCTGCATAGTTCTCGCCACGTGAGTTAACACTCCAGATATATTCCTTGCTCCAGTTATTCTCGATCTTGAACACATCAGCATAGTTATCGAGCAAACCACGACCACCTTCAGTTTCAATCTTGTCAACTAATGCAGGAATATTTGCCCACTGAGTCTTATCGTGCTGAGCCCAAAAAGCATAGGTCTTAACCATATAACCTAAAGCTGCATCCTTTGTGGCACGACCATAGTTATCGGTAGAATAAGTCTTGAACCACTCAAGATTGTCGGCTGCCTTCTGGAAATCCTCTATAATCATCTTATAATTGTCTATAACAGAAGCCTGCTGAGTAGGAATCTCATTAACCTGAGTATCATAGTCGGTGAAATCCTCGTATCTTACGAATGGCACACCATTATCTACACGACCATAGCGATAAGCAATCATATAATGAGTGAAGGCACGCATGAAATAAGCCTCGCCTAAAGAACGCCTCTGAACAGCTGTACGACTTGCCTCTGGTATTTGCAGTGCATGATAAACAACATTGTTTGCCATAGCCATTGTGGTGTACATCTGATTATAGAAATCCTTTAGACAACCCTCAGAAGAACCGTCCATAGTAAGCTTGGCAAGGTTCATATAGCCCGTGCCACGAGCACGACCAAAGACAATATCATCGCAAGCACCCTGCTCATAGAAAAGGTTTCGACCCCATGTCTCCTCGTATGAGAAACAATCATAAAGGGTGGTAACAGCCTTAGTATAATCGGCATCAGTCTTCCAGAAGGTACCCTCGGAAGGCACACCCTCTTTGACTGTATCAAGCCATTCGCCTGTACATGAAGACAAGCTACCTGCCGCCATCAATAATATGATAAGTGATTTATTGATTTTCATAATTATTCGTGTTTATGGTTAGAACTTAAGTTTTACAGCCAAAGAGATAGTTCTTGAAATTGGATACTGTCCGCAATCAAAGCCTACTCCACCAACCTCTGGGTCAATACCGCTATACTTGGTAATTGTGAAGAGGTTGTCACAGCTTAATGTTACATCAAGAGAACTCTTGCGATCATTGAAATAGTTTATCTTACGCAACAGATCAGTAAATGAATAACCTACAGAGATGTTCTTCATACGAAGATAGCTACCACTTTCGAGATACCAGTCTGAGATTGTACCGAAGTTGTTGTTTGGATCAGACTGAGAAATTCGTGGTACATCATAAGTAGGACCATCAAGAGCCTTAAGAATATCGCTTGAACGGTTGAAGTTACTTACAGACTCGTTGAGGGTGGTATATTTATATGCATTGAAAATCTTTGCGCCATAAGAGCCCTGAAGCATCATGTCGAAAGTGAACTTCTTGTATGTGAAGCCAGCACTGAAAGCATAAGTAACCTTAGGCATAGCATTACCACGGAACTCATAGTCGCCCTCGCCAATAACACCATCGCCATTAAGATCAACAAACTTCAGGTCGCCAGCCTTTGCATTTGGCTGTATGCGGTTGCCGTTCTTGTCAACATAAGCCTCTGCTTCAGCATCTGTCTGGAACACACCATCGGTACGAATGAGATAGTATGAATAGAGAGGCTGACCTTCTGCACTACGATAAGGAGTAAGATCCTTGTATTTATAAGTACCTGAATATGTCCAAACAGGCTTTGAGCCATCAGGATTAGCAGAACCAGTATCTGTAAGACGATTACGGAGAGTAGCAAGGTTGGCACCTACATAATAAGTAACGTTCTTACCAATCTTATCACGCCACATAGCTGAGATTTCAACACCACGGTTGCTTACCTGACCCTCGTTTACTAATGGAGCATAACGACCCATTGTGGTAGGCCAGTTAACATCCTGTGTCTTAATCAAATCCTTTGTAACCTTGTTGAAATAGTCAAAGGTAAGGTTCAAGCGGTTGTTGAACAACAAAGCATCAAGACCAAAGTCAAGCTGTTCTGATGTTTCCCAAGTAAGGTTACCATTATAACCATCAGCCATGTAAACACCAGCAAGAATATCGTTGTTAACACCAATCTGCGAACCTACATCACCTGCATTATTTGGATATCTTGTTGACAGAGTAGCTGAACCATAGCCATAACCAATAGAACCTAAGTTACCAATCTTACCCCAGCTTGCACGAAGCTTGATCATGTTAACAGTCTTGTTCTTCTTGAACCAAGGCTCAGAAGTGATTTTCCATGCTGCTGTTACAGATGGGAAATCGCCATACTTCTTTCCCTTTGGCAAACGACTTGCATAATCACGACGCATAGAAGCAGTAACGAAGTAACGATCAGCAAAGCTATAAGCTGCACGACCAACGAAAGCTACATTACGGTCGTTATAATAAGCGTCTGTAGGCTCAAGCACCTGAGAACCATTAGCAAAATACATCATTGCATCGGTTTCATCATCAAAACCACGTTTTGTAGCATCGAAATAACGATAGCTATACTCACTTGATGTGGTAGAAGCCATAAGACCCATAGTGTGCTTACCAAACACACGGTCATAGGTTATAGTATTCTCCCAATCCCACTGTGGCTCACGATAGCTTGAATAACTAAGTGAGTTGGTGAGGTTTACCTTTCCCACCTCAGTACGCTTAGGACTCCAATAACGCTGCAGATAGTTTGTCTGCTTATATGTAAAGCGACTTGTGAAATTCAAACCACGGATAGGCTGAATAATATCAAGGAATGTTGTTGAGGTTAGTGTAGATGCATGATTATTGTTGTATGCTGCTGTCAGCAAACGCATTGGGTTGATAGCATCACCATGAATATTAGCATAGTCAGCATATATAGCTGGTGTTGTACCCATAAATGAACCATCCTCTTCATAAGGGAATGTGTTGCGAGGCATCATCAAAGCAGCAAGGATTACACCACTCTCAGCACTTGAGGTATTAACATCACGTACATTTCTGTCTTTCCAACTCAGGTCTTCACGAATGCGAAGCCAAGGTGCGATTTTCCACATAGAGTTGAGACGAGCAGTTACCTGACGATTATATGTGTTAACAAGTGTACCATCAGCATTATTGATTTCTACTGACAAACGATTAGAGAATTCCTCTGTACCACCAGAAATAGCAATATTATGACGGTTGAAAGCAGCAGTACGGAATATCTGATCTATCCAGTCGGTATTTGTCTTACCATAGACTGGGTCAGCATTCAATACATTCCAGCCATCAGGCAATGTACTTCCAGCCTGCTCGTAACTATATTTGCGCACTCGCATTTCGTCTTCCCAAGAAAGACTCTGTGGAAGATTCTGTGATGTAGAGAAACCAAATACGCCATTATATTCTATTGAAGGCTTACAAGCTGATGCTTGCTTGGTGGTTACAAGGATAACACCAGCAGAACCAGCATAAGCACCATAGATAGCAGCCGATGCAGCATCTTTCAATACTGTGATATTAGTTACATCACTCATATTGAAAGGAGCACCAGGAACTCCATCAACAACATAAAGGGGTGATTCGCCATTTGGTGAACCCATACCACGAATGGTGATAGTTGGTTCTGAACCAGGGTGACCACCATTAGAAACTACTGAAACACCAGGAATCTGTCCTTGTAACATCTGACTGACGCTACTTACAGGACGCTTCTGCAGTTTATCCACATCAGCAACAGAAGCAACAGCGGCACTTAAATCACCTTTCTTTGCCTTACCATAACCAATTGCAATAACCTCGCCCAACTGGGCAGCATCGTCTTCAAGGGTAACAGTTATCTGACTCTTTGCAGTAACAGTCTTATTGGTATAACCAATAGATGAAATCTGTAGTTTAGCGCCTTGCTTAACTGTAAGGACAAATCGACCTTCAAGGTCGGTAATAACACCATTGGAAGTACCCACCTCTCTAACTGTAGCACTCACAACAGGTTCACCATTAGAATCGAGAACAACTCCCGATACTTTCAAACCCGTTTGCTGAACCACATTCACATGTGGAACATTTTCCGCTGTGATATTCAGCGGAGACAAGAATGAGAAAACAGTTAAAGCCGCTGCGTAGAAGAGTACGCGCGAGCGTGAATCAGAAGATTTTCGTTGTTTCATTCCTTTAAGATTTTAAGTTAATAGATATATTTTATTTGGTTTTTCATTCCATTTTTCTCTTTTCTAAAGAAAACCGTCCCGGCTTTTTAGCCGAGACGGCGTTAGTTTTAGAATTGCGGATAAATGATAGTTAGATGTTTACAGAGGCTTACTCTTGTTGTTATGATACATGGCAGGTGAAAATCCCTGCTCTATAGGTATTATCTGGTTTAACTTTTTCATTGCATATTTTATTAAGTTGGTTGACCCATAAGGTCATTTATCATGGTTTCATATGCAAAGATAAAGTAAAAAAATGAATCTACAACAATAATTTGCGCATTAGTTTCTTCCTAATGCGCAAATTTCCGTCTTTTTTAGCAGTTTTTTACAATCCAACATCTACTGTTCCGCCATTTTCCCAATCATCGACTTCGGCAGTAAATCCACTTGCATTACTATCATCATCTCCACCTGTCACATCAGGAAGAGTTGGACTATCCATATGAGAATAAGTATTTGTATTTATAATCAGCTGCAGTTCGAGTACCACTTCAGTTGTTACACCCATACGATTCTCTGTAACTTCAACATAACGAATAAGGTTGCCCACATCATAGGTAAAGATGATTGGTTCACCATTACGCAAGGTGAAATAAAGCGAAAGACGATTAGATGTGGAATCTCTTTGGGCAGCTGTCTGTTTTCCCCAAGGCAGACCAAAGGTTGAAATTGTAGTAACAATCCAACCATCCTTTGAATTTGGAGCATCAAGCTCAACCTTAAAATTATCGAGCAAATGAATTCCTTCTGTAGAAGATGCATGACCTTGGCCAACATACCATCCATCAGCAAACTGGTCAATACTACCTATAACAGATTTCATGTTGTTTATACCATTTACTCGAACACGCACCTCAAGAGGAATATTAATCTTCTTTGGGCTTTCGTGAAACACATATACAGCTGTATCACGTTCTATACCCTCATAATAATGCTCAAGCCTCTGCTGATAGGTAGAAGCAACCATGTCCTGACTAATCTCTATTGTGTCACGAGCAATACCAAAATCTTCGGGTTCACGTTGATATACTACTCCCTCGTCCCATCCTTTCTTATTATTATATTGTTGGATAGGGGTAAGCTGCACACGTGCACTATCAAGATTATTCATGTTGTAGAAATCGAGCGAGCCATACTCACTTGGCGTAAGGTTATATACTAAGAGTGAGTATAAGCCAGCCTTACGCAGAATATCTCTACTTTTTACATTATTAGATAACTCAACTTGAACACCTTGCTTATCATTATATGTGTAAAGCGACATTCCGGAAGGATCTTCACCGAAATGCTCTTCCCAATCAAGTTCTACACTAACACGGGCATTAAGATTATTAATACGATACAACTCACGACGATCAAGGAAAGAATCCTCGCCACACGACATAAGGAAAAGACACAGCCCTAAAACGAGCAGCATCTTCACCTTATTTATATATGTGTAGAGTTCTTTCATTACCATATGAGTTAATAAGTTGGTAAGTTATTGAGTTCGTGAGTTAGAACTTAAAAACATAGAAACTAAAAAACTATTCTCTTTTTTCCATTAACGATATATATTCCACGAGGAAGTTTTCGAAGATCAGCATCCGTATTTCCTACTTTCTGTCCTAACATATTATATACACCGTTTAACTCATTTATATTGTTATTATTACTTCCTTCATCAAAGATTTCTTCTATGCCTGAGAAGATTTCGTCATTAACAAGATCATCAGTATCAGCAAGGCCATCAGGCTTACTCAATGCAAAGCCTGTGATACGCTTGGCAAGGTTCGAGTTGGCTTCGAGAAGCGCTCGGAATGGCGGTACATTAAACTCAGAAACTGTTTCGTACAGTTTTGAGCCAGCCATAAGATATGAACCTTGAGGTGCTCTATAACTCTTATATGTTCCTTTGCAAAGATAGTCATTAGCACGTCGATTGTCATAAACAACATTAAACTGGTTGTTGGTGTCAATATACAAATCTCCATGCTTAGAGTTTGTTTCGTTTACATCAACAAACCTGCTCTCCATAGTTACGTTATTAACTACAGGATTCTCTGCCACATCAATACTTGGCTTTATAAAGTAAGGACGTGAAGCCTCTATCATATGATAAGCATGCTGAACAAAATGAACCACACCATCTTGTACTCTATCATAGGTAAGAATAATGGCATCATTACCAAAGATTTTCTTGAACTTACTTTCGTTGATAGAGAAAGGCAGACAGATACTTGTCCACTTGTCTTTACCAAACTTTCGTTGTAGCTGCACATTAAAATCAGTATATGTATTGAGTACACCTGACTCATTAATGTTAAAGGAAGCAGCAACAGCGTTAGAGAAAGTGTGTTGCTCATTAGCATCATAAGCCACCATGTCGTCAGTCATAACAACAGTTGGATTATCGGCCAAGGCTTCTTCTGGCGAATAATCTTCACTATTATAACTTGATGGCACAAAAGAGAAACCACAAAACGAAAGCTTTGAATTACTACACCATATATAATAAGTCTTACCTGCCTTTACCTGGAACGAATAACGCACATAAGCCTTAGACACAAGAACATAGCATTTGTCTTTCTCTGGATTATCCTCGTCCTTAATGGCAATAACGGCCTCCTGAGGCGATTCCACAGAGTTATATCCACCCCACACATCTTTAATACGCTGAATATACTTCTCTCTCAAAGTACCGTTTGTATCATTAGAAATAGTAAACTTACTCCAGTCAAACGATGTGTCCCTGAAATCATAGGTATATACCTTATCGTCTTCCATATAAGAAGCGCCATCGGTAATATTATATTCATCAACAAGATAGTTCTGAGCTTCAGTATCGTTCATCATAACACGATAGTTACACTCAGTATAAGCACCATAATGGTCGTTGGCCTCACCAGCCGTAGATGTTGACGGCAAGAGGTTTTCCATCCCCGTAGCCCAATGGTTATCAAGCTCGACAGGGTTTCCCGTTTCATCAGTAATGAACAGCGGTCGCCATTTCATCTGGAACTTACTTTCGATATTCTTTATATTACCATCGTAGTCGCAAGCACCATTCTGAAGCACATAGGCAATAAGCGTACCACTCTCTTCTGGTTCAAACTTAACATAAGTACCACGACATGGCAACTCAAATGAAGAATGATTACCGTTGGAGATAGTTGCATTATAGTTACATCCGTTTTCGTCAAGAGGGTTCTGACCACCTTGAGTAGCATATCTGAAACCATCAATAGCCATACCGTTCTGGCCAACGGTATCTGTCTTAGCTATTTTCCAATAATCAGTAAGATTGGTAGGCTTCTTACTCTTCATATACGGACCGCTACCATCCTGCCAACCACCATAGGTCATGGTGATATTTGTGCGGATATTGGTTGTTGTTACCCTCTGTCCCACAACAGGAGTTTCACCATCCTTAACCATATAAGTAGGAATATCAGTGATAAACACACGTATGAATGGACGCTTAACAACAGCATCACCCTTCTCTTCGTTCGTAACCTTAGCGGTAATCTGAATACGATGGTCGGAATTCTCAATATCAGAAGTACGCTTTCTTGCTATCGCCTCACCTGATCGTGTGTTCAGGGTGAGGTGGCTACTGATTTCTTCGTCAGAAATGCCATCGTTTCCTAAATCTGTATCGAAGGAAACCAAACGTGATGGCTGTCTTAACAAATAAGAAACAGTACCCGTATAACCATTAACAAAAGTGGTGCTCTGCTTTGATGCCTTCATGTCAGCATCGGTAAGCACATACGCAGGATAATAGTTAAAACCAAACATACGTATAGGGGCATTAGTACCCTCTGCTCCACCAAGGTTAATAAGATAATATGTTCGTCCTGCTATCATTGGATAAGGGAACACCTTACCAGCATAAGAACCATCTCCAACTATCTGATAACCAGTTACTATCTTACCGTTTTCCACTCCGTAAAGAGCATACTTCTCACCATTCTCCCAGTTGATAAACAGAGAAAGGAAGCCATTGGTATAAGGCATAAACTTATAGAAGGTGCCGCTAACAGGAATATTGTCGTCGCCAATAACAACAGGGTCGCCATAGCTAACACAATGGTACAGGTCTGCCTGTTCAACAGTCCAGTTGTTGTCGCCAGGCATACCAAACTGTATGTTAACACCAGGAACACCACTTATCTGTGTTCCTGCCTCCATCTCGCCTGGTGACGTAAAATGCATAAAGCCCAACTGACGATTAACAAGATTGCTAATATCTTCAACATAGCCTTCATCATCATACGAATTAGATGTTGTTTCTATAGTATATGCAAACTTGTTTATCTTCACAATAATACGATAAGAAACTACTGCCGTGTTCTTATAATAGGTAGCGTCCTTAGCTGTTGCAGAAGCAGAAACAATATAACTCTTTACGTCAGGAACAGTATTACCAACAAAACTAACCTTTCCATTTTCATCAATTGAGAATGGAAGATTAGATGTAGAGCCATCTTCTGCTGTAATAGTATATACAGGACTGTTATAATACTGACTGATATCTCTACCATAAGAGTTTGTTATCGTCAACTCTGGCTGAGAGATAGAGTTCATAACTGGTCCAGACTGTCTGTCAAAGATGGTAGCCGTAATCTGGTCGTCAGAGAAACTTATCGTTGGTTCAATCTTATCAATAGGGTTAACGTTATAAACAGCCGTAACACCCTCTGCCCAGTGGGCACTATCCCAGTTTCGAGCTATAAAGATAAAATTATTATGCTCGCTGGTAAGACTAATACTCCATGTAGCCCATGACTCATTCGGGAAAGAATATCGGGCATCATAGAGATTGTATTCCACTCCTGTCTTTGGATCAGTATAAGTTCCCTGCACCGATGCGTTCACACCAGTTAGAGTTGCATCTGCAGGAATACCAATAAGCAACTGACAACCATTGGTATAATCCTCGCCTCCATAATATGCAGTAATAGTAGGTACCTTCCACGTTTCACGATTTAATTCAACTCCTTCAGGAATATTTGCATTAACAGGATCTATCTTTATTGTTAGCTGTTTCTTACGAACATAAACGAAACAAGTATCAGAAATCTGACTATAGCTTATCGTTCTGCCATCAACAGTATAATTATCTGGTGCATAAACATAGTCACCTCCATTACTCATCTGGGTATTGGTAACACTAACTTTTATCGTTCCTGCCTGTTGGGTTCCTGCATGCATTTCCCAACTTCCCCAAATACCATTATTTCCTGTCCACATAGAGGAGTTACCTGTACCACCATAGTCTTCTATGATATAGTTGTACTTAAACAGATCGGTGATATTATTACCCAACTCATCATATATCAATGGCTTAGGGAGTATAAAATTACCATTATCTGCAAGTTCAAGTTCTACCTGTCTATTGTCCATCCACCAGAAAAGCTGCGTCCTGACAGGTTCTGTTGACGTGCGCTCGGTGATATGAACAGGTACAACAAGATCTCTTTCTGGATAGATCTTTGAATAATCAACACCATCAACAGTCTTTGGTCTACAATGGATGGTGATATTCTGCTCAGAACCTACATCACCAGTTATCTTACGCAGATTATATATCAAAGAGCCACCACCATAACCTCGAGGGAAGTCTTCAGCTGTAACAACACACAAACCATCTGTGTGGTCATATGATACATCGTAATACTCGGTAATAGCATTCACCTGAGCCTCGTCTTCGAACACACTCACACTCGGCAGATCATACATAAAGCCTTTCCACACATTCATCTCGTTACCTGGCTTTATCAAGAACGAAGCTGCTTTTGTTTCCAAGGTAACGGTATAATGTGTAGTGACTGTAGAGTAAACACCCTCGCTGATAGGTGTTGCCACAATCATTATAGTATCGGTACCAGAATAATTTCCACACTCATACATACCATACAAACGAGCAATTTTACTATTCGTATAAACGCTCTTGTTTTTCATACGGTTGTTCTCGCTGAAATATTCTGGACTTTTGTTACCGTTCTTTATATAATAATTAAGATAAAACTGATTGGTAACATATTTGCTATTTGTAACATCATACACCTGAGCCACAGGGTGAATAACAGTACTATTATCTACCCTACTTGTAATAGCCAACGATGCATCATGATATGTGATTTCATTATACACAAGACGTATCTGCAAATCCTGAGCATTAGCTGTCCAACTCACAAACGCAAGCAGGATTATCAAAAAGAGCCTATATGTTAATGTTTTTATCTTCATTCTTTCTTATCTTACCATTCAAACCATAATGAATTGTCTTTCTTAGACAAATATTTCAGATCATCACCAGAAGGATTATCCTCCTCTATACCTGGACCTGGACGTTCTGTCTGACTGGTCTTATCAAAATAGAACGTGCCCTGGCCAAGATTCCAATCATCTGCACCAGAAGCATCAAACTTAATAGTACCAACACCTATATGAAGCCGCAGATTATAACGTTTTGCCATTTGTGGGAACGCTGGTATCACAGCTTCTTTGGTTATATGATGCGTAACTTCTGTATAGCCTAATTCCAAATCTTCGTCCTTAGTGCGAACGACATAATCTATCTCTGCCTCTATCACTGGATATTTCTCGTCTCCTGGCAAAAGCAACATCTGTGTAAATTCTTCTCCAAAGACATTCTGAGCTGTTACCGTAACTCCTTCAGGAATATCTTCCCAGCTAACGGCAGTACCTACACCTGGTTCTACAATATTGCTATTAAGTTTTCCATGTGCATTACTCTCAAGTCCTGTCTTGGTTATTGTCTGCACAGGATAAAAAAGAGTGATGTTATTGCGGGTATAATTACTCCACACGCCAGTAGTAAGATTAAAATCGCCTTTTATAGGCAGTTCTCTGTCTATAGTATTAGCATCAAGAGCGTCTTTCGTACCAAGCACCTTGATAACGATTTTGCTTACTGTAACCTTCATACTTGCAGGTTTCTTTCCTCCTGTGATGTTTCCATTATTATCAACATCAAGCTGGATCGTTAAACCTCCAGTATCATTCCCATTAAGAGCTGCTCCTCCAATCTTTGCAAGTGTATGTTTGAACTTAAATTCTACTTTTTGGTTTACTGATGGTTTTGCCATATCTGTAAACACGTTCTTTGCACCTGAAGTATCCCCATTTGTACCCCACATTAGGTCCACATTCTTACCATATTGATCAAGCTGATAGCTCACAATAGGAATATGATTAGCATCGTCAACAGATATTATTCCCGAAGTTTCATTCGCTGCGGGCCTTGCATATGGGGCATAAGCAAAGAAATCAAGCGTTGAAGAAGGGTTGTTAGGCCAATATTTCATAGGAGAATATGTCCATCCTACGATTTCTTTTCCTCCTCCCTCAATATCTCTTGTAACAGCTGTAACCTGCTGATTATTCATAAATTCCTGAGTATGCATGAAATATGAATATACGCCAAAACCACCATTCTGTGCTATAGATGCCAAATCATTATTTCCAAGGATTCCCCCTGCTCGTGTATCACTATATTTGCTGGCATAGGCTCCCAACGCCACGGGTATATTGTCTGGAATATTCTCTTCCAGACTACCACCCTCAGAACATGCTACCAACATTGTCATGAGCAAAGCAATATAGTATTTATATAATCTCATTCTGCGCTAAGATGCAAATTATATGTGTGATATTTCCCTGGTTGCCATTGGGTTATGTTCACACTATTATTCAAATTATATGTTTTATTGATAAGTGCTCCGCCATTCACTCTGTAAGAAACAGTTATCACCATTGCTTCTGTTACAGACTGTGGAATAAGCAGCATATATCGTTCCGTATTATTCTCAGTACGCTCTTCAATATAGTCTTTTATATCATACTCAAAGGTTTCACCCTCTGTGGTCCATTGTATTATATTATTGTTGTTGTCATCTTTCGTAGCAAGACAATAACCTGTATTATATACGCCAGAAAGAGTTGCCGACTCAATAGTAACCTCACCTACGCTACAATCAGCATTGATAAGAATCATAGCAAGAGCGTGATGAAGTTTTAACTTTATCTGCCCACCCGTGCTTTGTATATCCGTCAAGCGCACATCTCTTATCACATCGCCAACCATAAAATCTATCTGATCTTCTGGCTTTGGTTTCACAACAAACTTGAGTCCCTTTGCCTGTGCCTCCTCGCTACTGTAATCAAAGCTTATGCCGTGAGTAGGCGAAGCTACAGTCATATCGTTCCAAGGATAATAGCAATAGAAAGAGAAATAATCTGTCTCATTAGTCCAATAACGCAAAGGTGAATAGCTTACATCAACAGTATGCGAATTTTCTTCTGCTTGACCTGCTGTTAATGGCTGATTGAACATAAAGTTGGCTGTATGTCTTTGATGACCAACCCATGGAATTGCACCTTGATGCATAGCAAAAACACCTATCTGTTGGCCCTCAGAGAAGGTTTCGTTGATATCAATATAGTAATCGTTATTGGCTCTGCCGCTTTTAGCTGACTCTGAGTCAGCTTCTTTCTGTTGAGTAGCTCCAAAAAGCATAGGATGAAGAACAGACTGAGTCACATCGTCATCTCGAACGCATCCCGAAAGCATCCCGAAGGAAGCAAGGAGCAAAAGCACGTATAGATATAACTGTATTCTCTTCATCTTTTTATTCTTTTACAGGTCTAACACTTCGAGCCACAGCCCTCTCTGAATGATAATCGTTAGCAGCTGGCCATATACTCTTGTCTTGTTCTCCTGCATACTTAAACCACAAGCCATAACCTCTATACAACGAGCTGTTATAGATATATGGACCCGCAGTCCAATATGAACCTTCTGTATTGTTATTCTTTACCGAAATATCATAAGAATCAGTACCATCACTATTATATGGAGAGCGATAGCCTGTTGCTGGCAGATAAATGTATGTCTGTCCCATCTGCAACACATCAGCATTTCCTGCCGACGGCATCTTCCGAACATACATAAACCAACCATTATAGAATCCGTAAGAATTCTGTGTTACAATATTGAACACTACATTCCATTGTGTTTTATCTGCAGTCTGTATTCCTCCGAGAGTCATACCTGTAAATGCTGCAGAAGGTGGCATAACAAATCCACGTGGACAAGGGTCATAAATAGTTTTCTGTACCTTAGTATTGCTCACACTTGTTTCATCACCTGTTGCGGCACCATTCCACAGGTTACTATAGTGCTCTGTCTCTGAAACCCAGTCACGCTTATCTCCCTTGAACATGAAATTCGGATAGATAATACCTCTTCGAAGTCCTTGATTACGAAGATTTGCGCTTGCATTCTCGTGTTCCTCAAATGCATATCCATAAGAAGGAAACAGTCCATAGGCCGTAGGCATAGGGTCTTTTCTACCCCATTGGTAATAAGTGTTATATCCTGCCTGTCCAATCTCCGAACGCGATTGATGTACAACTGTTCGGGCTTCCTTACCACTTGCTGTCTGAGTAATCTTGAAGATGATATCACGTTCTTTCCAATAGTCAAATGTATCATCAACAGTAAACCATCCAAGGTTGAAGTTCATGAAATCAAGACTTCCCAGCTGGTTTTCAACTCGTGTTGTCTTATAGACATCTTCATCTGTAAACCACAGATGCCAGCTCCACACGCATTTATCATTACTATCAAAGAGTCCTATAACAGCATTACCAGGCTGAATGGTTGCCTGAGGCGATTTAAACTCTATATATGAGCTATCAGCTGTTATTGCAACATCAGTAACAAGACCTTGATGGTCTTCCCATATCAGTTTTGCGTATTTTATCTTAACACCATAGTTATGATCTACTTCTATATCGTTCTTTATTCCAGGATTGGTAATAGAGTTTCCTCTATAATTGTAGAAGTTTGAGACCAAACCTGCACCTGTTGCTTTTGGTACATATGCCGATTGGTTTACATTTCCTTTGTACAAGGCATTTCCATATACCATAGGGAAACAGAAATGTCCAGGATTATAAATAACATAGCAGTTGGCTGTTGTCCATGAGTGATTCTGTCCTTCTGTCCACTTGCCGGGAGCATCATAGTCCTCACTCGACAAATCCCATGCTCCTCCATAGCGTGTGAGGTAGTTTCTACTACGCATAATAGCAGCATGAGAACCTCCTAATATTCTTTCCTGAGGCGCAATACGCACACCACGGGTCTCGCCTGTTGCAGGACTTCCATAATCTGAGCCTACAATATTTGTCACCGAAGTCCATGTGTTTCCGTCATCAACAGAATAGTCTATAGTGTAGGGCTGTTCTGTTCGGCCTGCATTCTCGTATGAAGTTGAATAACTATATACCTTGAAGTAAAAATCATCTCCATGAACGCCTATATATGCTGTTGTCGGGTCAACAGTAAGGGTATATGTTGTTGTTATTGCCGATGAAGACAGCTTATAGGTCATAGTATAGCCCTTAGGCCAAGCTTTTCCTCTAAGAGAGGTTGACACTACTTTCTCTTCGCCACCAACAGTTCTGAGTCTTACTGTTATCTTTGCATCGTCGCGCAACTGCTGAGGAATCATAAACATGATCTTTCCGCCATCAATAAGATTGTTGGCTTCATTAGCCTGAACAGTATAGTTAGGCGTTATGGTGTAGTCTTGAATGTTCTGATGATACACTCCGCCTTCTGTCCAGCCATTAGCTGTCCAACCCTGATAAGCCCCTTCACGGCTTTCGTAGCCTTTATTATACCAGGCACTCGACTTTATATTGCTTATCTTCACTTCCTCGATAACTGTTCCTGCAGGCAACTGCTCAACAGCAAAACGAATGGCTGAGGTGATATGTTCAAACTGAAGATCTACTGTTTGATAGGTATCTCCACGATATAAGCGTGACTGAGCATACAACAAATCAACCTGATCATCTACATCTGTTGGCGGAATATAGGTGATAGAAGGCTGCCAGTAATAGCTTGCTTCTGACTCTACAGAAACAACGTTGTTTGTTACTGCTTCTTCTGGAGCAGCATAAGCCCAGAATTTAATATTCTCTGCATCTTTAGGCCAATCGTTAACAGTTTGCCAACTACTAACCTTTGATACCGTCTGCCAACCACCAAGCAAATCGTTCTCGTTATTATCTCTGCCCATAACCCAGAACTTATTGAAGAAATTGTCGTTGGTGATGATTGTACCACGTGACTGTCTGCCTTCTGTAGCGTTATGTGCATCTATATACCCCATCTTTTCTTCGTGCAGATAGACTGGCTTTGCATTTATCTTACCTTCGGTAGCAAGAACAGTATTTAGTTTCTCACCAGCAACTGCTCGTGAAGCGCTACGGCTATCCTCCATCTGGGTTGTTGAAATGTTGAAACGAATAGCATTCTCTTTGGTTTCCTTATCGCCAAAGAGATCTTCCGAACAGCCCACAAACATACTGCAGACAATCATCATGACTATCAGCATTATGTTTTTACTATATGCTATTGTTCGTTTCATCATTTACAATTTTCTTTTATTTATTCTGTTTCGTCTGTTCCAAGGTCTATGTTGTCTCCAGCCTCTTTCCAGGTATCAACACCTTTAGCAAAGACAATTGGTTCGCCCCAGTCTTCAGAACTTACATCAAACTTTACTCCATTACGAGTCAATATCAGGTTTAGAGTATAAGCCTTTCCTGCTCGCACCTTACTCATCGCATACGAAGCCGTTACCGTCTGGTCGTTACTGAAATATCCACCTGTTGCCACAAGCAACGGGTCAACTGTTGTGGTGTTATAAGTAACAGTAATCGTCATCTGTGTACTTGTAACGGCATCATCGGTATTTGGGATTACCGTGTAATAAGCATCCTGAGCAATACCGTCATTAGCCTTTGTCTTTAGAACAGGCTTAGTAACACCATTACGCACACCACCCGTGCCATTATTGAAAACAGTTGTCCACAGTTCTGGGTTTGAAGCGTAATCTACAAAAGCAACATCCTTAGAAATATCTGCCACATAAGAGATTACCTCCTCTGACATAAATTCCTCCGGATAGTCATAAACATAAGTATCTGTCTCCCAGTTGGGCTGATTATAGTAAGTGTTGTTTAGATTAAGCACAGCCTGACGAGGCAAACGCATCTTTACAACAATTGATTTAAGAGTAATCATTGTCTTGCCACTTCCTGCATCCTGATCAAAATCACCTGTTATAGTTGCATTGAAACGGCTCAACGCATGTTTAAACCGAAACATCACATCCTGATTGGTTTTCTGCTTTGAGAAATTCATGTTTGGATAACCGCCTCGCAACGATATCTCATCCTCGTTGGCATCTGTATAACTACCGTCGGCAGGACAAACACCCCAAAGCAAATCTATTGATTCCGTAACTCTCTGAGGCACACGATAACAAATACGAGGGTCTGTCTGCGAACTGTTGGTAGTCATACTCATAATACCATCAGTCTGACCTGAAATCATCATTCCTTCTGACACACCACCAGCAAGCAGACTCTTTTTGCAATAAGGAGCATAAGCAAAGAACGTTACCTTGTCCTTATCAGTACTCTTTGCCTTATCACCAACTTCGTTAGGCCAGAATTTCACAGGCTCATACAACCACAAAGGAGTCTGACCTGCAGAGTTCATCTCCTGGTCATCACCATTCCAATGCATACCTGCATTCCACATGAAATTGGGTTTATACTGCCCCGACTCATAGTCATTATTGTTAGTGTAATAGCCAAACACACCAAAGCCTGCCTCTCTTAGTTTGGTGATATTATCAATACTTCCGTAGAAGAGACCGCCCGATTTTGAATTGCCGATGCTATGAGTAATACTCGCGCGCGTAGAAAAAAAACTATTATCCGACTTAGCCCCATTACCATCATTACTCTTCTCAACATAGGTATCGAAAGATAGAACCTGACTCTTTACAGTCTCAGGTTCAACCAACAAATCACTTTCACACGAGGTAAGAGCTATAATCGGTAAAAAATATATCAATAATTTATACTTACTCACTAATATCAATCATGCGGCTAAACCGCTACAAGTCAATTATACTGCAAATATACTTATTTTTTCCGAATCACACAAATTATCAAACAAAAATATTACAAACGACATCATCTTTTGCTTTTTAGCCACAATAAAGCGTTTTGCAAACTGCCTGTTGGCACAATATAAACAAAAAAGCAAGTTTTTCCTTCGAGAATCCTTTAGGATGAATTTAGGATTCGTTTTGGACATTTCCTCTATGTTTTGTAAATCATTTTGTAAATCTTTTCTCGTTGAGTTTTGGCCATAAAAAAACTGCAGGGTATCACTACTCTACAGTTCTTTTATCTTGTGAAATTTTTATTTTCAAAAGAATGTGCGACGATTCGCACGTTTTGTTATCCTATCCTTAACAATCTTGTTTTTACCTTAACTAAAACCTATTTCCTAAAC
>R22__coassemble_869_pt1 | contig 17010 bp, 13 predicted proteins | sample R22__metabat2_high_PE_007 | metagenome-assembled genome bin R22
TTCTTCAAAGTTTCACCTTAGACAAGATTTTGTCTGTAGCACCAGCAAGACTCTGAACATATTTGCCAGCCTGATTGCCAGCCTCAGCAAGAGTAGCCTCGTCAGAGATAAACTTATTCATGATGCCAGCAAAATCACTTGCATTAGTGATTTCATATCAACCCTTAGACTGAAGCAATACCTGCGCCTCACGGAACTACTTGTTGTTTGGACCGAAGATAACCGGAATATTCCATACTGCTGCCCTCAAGTGTGTTATGTATGCCCACTCCAAAGCCACCACCAATATAGCTTACTTCACCATAATGGTATATACTGCTAAGAAGTCCGAAGCAATCTATGATAAGCACATCAGCCTCACGCACATTCTCTTCTGTAGCCTGAGTATAACGAACAACCTTACGTCCTTCAAGCAACTTAATAATCTGCTTTAAGTGATCTTCGCCAATTACATGAGGAGCAATAATGAGTTTCCAATCTTTATGCTCATTAAAGAAAGGAATGAATATCTCTTCATCAGGCTGCCATGAAGAACCTGCAACAAACACTTTTTTACAAGAGGATTCAGAACCATTCTGTCCGACAAAAGCCTCAACTATTGGCAAGTGTTTTGCCGCCGCCTTTATCTGTAGCACACGATCGAAGCGTGTATCTCCAACTACATCCACACAGTTGATGCCTATACCCGAAAGTAAATTCTTACTCTCCTCATTCTGCACAAAGAAATGAGCAAAATTAGTGAGCACTCGAGCATATCTGCTTGCTCCAGAGCGGAAGAAAGCCTGACCTTCTCTAAAAATACTGCTTACGCTATATACTGGTATTCCTGCATTCTTGAGAGTAGCAAGATAATTATTCCAGAACTCATACTTTATGAAGAATGCTTTTTCTGGGCGCACCATCTCAACGAAGCGACGAGCGTTACGAAGAGTATCGAGAGGCAAATAGCAAATAATATCAGCTCCCTCATAGTTCTTACGAACTTCATAACCTGATGGCGAGAAGAAAGTAAGTACTATCTTATATTCTGGATGTTCCTCGCGGATACGCTCCATAAGAGGACGACCCTGCTCAAACTCACCAAGCGAGGCTGCATGAAACCACAGATAACGTGCTCCCTTCTCAAGCTTCCGCTCAAGAATGGAGAATGTCTGCTGTTCGCCATCCCACATAGTCCTCACTTTTTTATTAAAGCGAGAAGCTATGAAGACACCTGCGTAATATAAGGATATAAATGCGTTATACATTCTTTATTTCAATACTTCTATTGCTCTTTCAAGACGCTTGAGAGTTTCCTCCTTGCCAAGGAATGCAGAGATATCGAACATACCAGGACCCTTGCCCTCACCTACGAGGGTAAGACGGAAAGCATTCATTACATCTCCAAGCTTATAGCCCTTTTCTTCAACCCACTTCATGACAACAGGCTCCTGTCCCTCAATAGAGAAGTCATCAATGTTACGAAGAACATCAGCAAGCTCTGTCATCTGCTGAGCACTATACTCTTTCCAACGCTTCTTGGTTGTTTTCTCATCATACTCAGTAGGAGCAATAAAGAAGAAAGAACAAAGTGGCCACAACTCCTTAACGAAACTTACACGGTCTTTCATCATGTGTACCACCTGACGAACCTGATCCATAGTAGCCTCAACACCATTATTAGCCACGATAGGAGCAAAGAGCTGAGCTATTTCCTCGTCGCTCTTACGTAGGATATATTCGTGGTTGAACCACATACCCTTCTGGAAATCAAACTTAGCACCGGCCTTTGAACATCTTGAAATATCAAAAGCCTCAACAAGTTCATCAAGCGAGAACATCTCCTGTTCCGTACCTGGGTTCCAGCCAAGAAGAGCCAAGAAGTTAACAACCGCCTCTGGGAAATAACCGCTCTCACGATAGCCTGAGCTAACCTCACCAGTCTTTGGATCGTGCCACTCAAGTGGGAAAACAGGGAAACCAAGACGGTCACCATCACGCTTAGACAGTTTTCCCTTTCCTTCTGGTTTAAGAAGCAAAGGCAGATGAGCAAAACGAGGCATAGTATCTTCCCAGCCAAAAGCCTTATAGAGAAGAACATGCAGAGGTGCACTTGGCAACCACTCCTCACCACGGATAACATGAGTAATCTCCATCAGGTGGTCGTCAACAATATTTGCCAAATGATAAGTTGGCAATTCATCAGCACTCTTATAGAGAACCTTATCGTCGAGGATATCGCTCTTAATGCGAACCTCACCACGAATCATATCATTTACAAGAATCTCCTCACCTGGTTCAATCTTGAAGCGAACTGTATATTGCTTACCATCGTCAATGAGTTGCTTAACCTCCTCAGCTGAGAGAGTGAGAGAGTTACGCATCTGCATACGAGTATGAGCATCGTACTGGAAATTCTTAATTTCAGCACGTTTAGCTTCAAGCTCCTCTGGAGTATCAAAAGCATAATAAGCCTTGCCAGCATCAAGAAGTTGCTGAACATACTTCTTGTAGATGTCACGACGCTCACTCTGACGGTAAGGACCATGCTCACCACCGAAGCTTACGCCCTCATCAAACTTGATGCCGAGCCACTTAAAAGATTCAAGAATATACTCTTCTGCTCCAGGAACAAAACGATGAGAATCAGTGTCTTCTATTCTGAATACAAGCTCGCCACCATGCTGACGAGCAAACAAATAGTTATAAAGGGCGGTACGTACACCGCCAATGTGCAAAGCGCCCGTTGGGCTTGGTGCGAAACGCACTCTTACTTTTCTTTCTGCCATTCTATTTAAATAGAGATAAGATAATATTTTTTGCAAAAGTACTATATTTTTTTGAGTTTTGCGAGTTTTTTTAGTATTTTCGCAGAGTAAAGACCATAATATAATGTGTAATGAACAATTATAATGCAAGAAAACGAATCCACTGGCGCAATATAACAACACGTATTGTACTGATTACCATAACTGTTTTGCTGATTGTATGGTTTCTGCCAAGAAACGAAAGACAGCGCTTTCATTATGACATTGGAAAGCCATGGATGTATGGCTCATTTATCGCTAAATTCGACTTCCCAATATATAAGAGCGACGAAGCCCTGAAAAAGGAGCGCGACTCTATTCTTAAGGCTTTTCAATCTTACTACGATTACGATGAAAACGTAGAACAGATACAGCTAACAAAGCTACGCAAGGACTTTGTGAATGGGCTGCCAGGGTTGCCTATGGAGTATTATAGTATACTGGCTAAGCGTCTTCACAAACTCTATCAGGCAGGTATCATGAACACACCTGAGTACAACAACATAGCTCGTGACTCAGCAAACATGGTACGAGTTATTAGTGGCAAGGATGTGAAAAGCACACAAGTAAACAGTCTCTACTCCACTATGACTGCCTACGAACAAATCTTTCAAGACCCACGCCTAAACGAACAACGACAGATACTTCAGAAATGTAATCTCAACGATTATATCATTCCTAACCTCACCTATGACAAAGAACGAAGTGAGGCTGAGAAAACCGACCTATTAGGAAGTATTCCTATTGCCAGCGGTATGGTTATCAGCGGTCAGAAGATTATCGACCGAGGTGAGATTGTAGATGAATATGCCTATCGAGTGCTCAGTTCTTTTGATAAAGAAATTGATCGTAGAGATGCCTCTTCCAACGAGATAACAAATGCCCTTTTAGGTCAACTACTCTTTGTGGCAATATTAATGAGTTTGTTCACTATCTACTTAGCCCTATTCCGCAAAGACTATTTCGACAAGCCACGAAGCATCATGATGCTTTATACGATGATAACAATATTCCCAATCTTCACATCACTACTGATGTCGCACAATTTGTTCAGCGTATATATCATCCCATTTGCTATGGCGCCTATATTCATACGTGTGTTTATGGACTCACGAACAGCCTTTATAGCTCATGTAACCATGATTCTCATCTGTGCAGCAGCCGTTAGATACCAATATGAATTTATCATCATACAACTGGTAGCTGGTCTTATAGCCATATACTCACTACGAGAACTATCAAAACGCTCACAGGTATTTAAAACTGCATTGTTAGTAACCATGGGAAGCGCATTTGTATATATGACCCTACAGCTCATGCAGAATAACGAAATGGCTAAGATGGATCACGACATGTATTATCACTTCGTAGTAAATGGTATATTCCTGTTATTGTCTTATCCAACTATGTATCTCATCGAGAACACGTTCGGTTTTATATCAAATGTTACCCTCTTTGAGTTATCAAACACTAACAAGGGTGCCCTTCGAGATCTTAGCGAGATTGCTCCGGGAACATTCCAGCACTCTATAACTGTTGGAAACCTTGCATCAGAGATTGCAAACAAGATTTCAGCGAACTCACTTCTTGTACGTACAGGAGCCCTATACCACGACATTGGTAAGATGACAAACCCTGTATTCTATACAGAAAATCAAGCAGGAGTGAACCCCCACGAGAATATGCCTTATACCAAAAGTGCAAGCATCATCATCAGTCACGTTACTGAAGGTATGAAGATGGCAGAGAAATACGACCTTCCAAAAGTTATCAAAGACTTTATATGCACACATCACGGACGAGGCATAGCAAAATATTTCTACGTGAAGTATAAAAACGAACACCCCGACGAAGAAGTGGATATTCACCCTTTCCAATATCCTGGGCCTAATCCATTTACACGCGAACAAGCCATCTTGATGATGGCTGATACTGTAGAAGCGGCATCACGTTCACTTACAGAATATACAGAACAAAGCATTTCTGAACTCGTTAATCGACTGATTGATGAACAGGTTGCAAATGGATTCTTTACACAAAGCCCTATCACATTCCGTGATATCACCGAGGCAAAAGATGTGTTAATAGAAAGACTAAAATCTATCTATCACACACGTATTCAATACCCTGAGTTGAAATAAAAGACAATCTTTTAGCTTTTTTGACCAAAATTTCTGCACAATTTTAGATTTTTGTGCAGAAATATAGACTTATTTTGTTAACGAACCTTAAATGCTAATACTAAATTGCACACTTAAGAACAATATGAGTAATTTTGCCGCCGATTTTTAACAAAGATTATTTAAAATGAATCATTTAAGAAAAATCTGCGTAGCCATCATCTTGGCGGCAGTTACCCCAGTTTTTGCTGGTGGTATCCTCACCAACACAAATCAGAATTTAGCATTTAACCGTATGATGAGCCGTGAGGCATCTATCGGTATCGATGGTGTTTATTACAATCCTGCAGGTGTAGCTTTCCTCAAACCAGGAAACTACCTTTCGTTAGGTTGGCAAATGGCTTCTCAAAGTCGTACTATTGAGAACGATTACTCATTCATTAACAACAACACCCAGAACCCAACTACTCCACGTGAGTTTAGAGGTACAGCCTTTGCCCCTGTTCTTCCATCTATTCAGTATGCTCATAACTGGGAACGTTTCTCTGTACAGGCTAACTTCGGTGTTATCGGAGGTGGCGGTAAATGTACTTTCAAAAACGGACTTGGCTCATTTGAGAAGATAGTTGCAGAAACTGCATTAGGCGCTGTTGGATTGGCTGGTGCTATTGATAATGCATTAGGCAGTCGTATGTTCACATCAGACCAGATGTTTGGTACTGAAGGTAAATACAGCTATGATGCTTATATGCGTGGCCGTTCATACTACTATGGCCTTTCTATAGCAGGTGCATACAAGCTCACAGACAACTTTGCTGTTTCAGCAGGTGTACGTGGTGTGTATGTATTGACCAACTACTTCGGATATGTACGTGATATCAAGGTTGGCAATATGCCTCTATATCAGGTTCTCGACCCCACAAAGGAAAATGCAGCTAATATTGAGTTGAACTGCGACCAGACTGGTCTTGGCTTTACTCCTATCTTGGGTATCGACTATAGACTTGGCCGTTGGAACTTCTCTGCAAAATATGAGTTCAAGACACGTATCCGTCTTAAAAACGAGTCAGTAAACCAGGCTCCTTCTATCGGTAACTTGCCAAGCAACCTCTCTGCAGCTATTGTACAGGGAATGATGAAGCAAGGTTATACCTACGAACAGGCTACCGCTTATACACAAAGCAAATTAAGCGACCCAACAGTTGTTGCAACAATGACTGGTTTAAAGGAACAGTTTGACACCAAGCTTGCAGAGGCAACAGGCGAATTTGCTGACGGTGCAAAGATTGCTGGTGATATTCCTGCTTTGCTCACCTTAGGTGTTGGCTATACTCCTATTGACGCTTTGCGCATCAATGCTGGTTTCCACTATTTCTACGATCGTCAGGCAACTTCTTACAATCATCGTGAAGACAAGCTCAACCGTGGTACTATTGAGTGGAATGCAGGTGCAGAATATGATGCAAGCAAATTTATTACAGTAAGTGCTGGTTGGCAGAGAACCAACTATGGTCTTAGTGATGAATATATGGATGACAAGTCGTTCGTTGTAAGCTCTAACTCTGTAGGCGCAGGTGCTGTTATGCATCTCACCAAGAAAATGGATCTCAACGTAGCCTATTTCCACACATTCTATGGTCACAAGAAGACGACTGAGACTGTTGCTCTTACCGAAACAGTAAAAGCAAACTACTCAGCTGACTACACCCGTAACAACAATGTATGGGCTGTGGGTATAGACATCAAGTTCTAAAGAAAACTGTTTGAATAAAAATGATGTTGACCTAAAGTGGGTCAACATCATAGAATATCTGAAGAGTGGCATAGCGCTTATCCTGGAGCAATTGACTCTGGACATATCGCAATGTCGCTCTTATTTGTTTACCAGAAAGACCATTCTCAAGCTTAAGGACTATCTTACGAATATTCAAAGTCTTTACACGGGCAACAGCAGGCTTGTCGGGTCCTAACACACGAGCACCAAAGAACTGACGTAATCGTGCACCCAACTCAAGAGCAGCCGACTCTACCACGTCCTCTTTACGATGCTTTAGGTTCACATAAATAAGGTGATAAAAAGGTGGATAATGGAAGAACGAGCGTTCTTCGAGTAATCCCTTATAGAATCCACCAAAATCATGACGCACCACCTGTTGTATCACAGGCAACTCAGGCAACTTAGTTTGCAATATCACCTTACCTTGTTTTCCCTTTCGTCCTGCACGTCCACTCACCTGACTCATCATCATGAAAGCATGTTCGAAAGATCTGAAATCAGGATAATTGAGCATAGAATCTGCATCCAGGATACCGACTACAGAAACTTTATCGAAATCAAGTCCCTTACTTATCATCTGAGTACCAATGAGTACATTGGTACGACCTGCTGAGAAATCATCTATAATACGTTCATAAGCATTACGACTTCGTGTAGTATCAAGATCCATACGTGCCACTCGCGCCTCAGGGAAGATGTTACGCAAAAGATCCTCTATCTTCTCTGTTCCATAGCCTTTACCTCTAACCTCATTACTACCACAGTTAGGACACACATCAGGAACAGGATAGGTATAGCCACAGTAATGACACGAGAGTTGATTAAGATTCTTATGATAGGTCAGCGACACATCACAGTTCTTGCATTTAGGTACCCAACCACACACAGGACACTCTATCATAGGAGCAAAACCACGACGGTTCTGGAACAATATCACCTGCTCACCTTTTTCAAGTGCTGCTCTTACTGCCGCAAGAAGATTTGGCGAGAAAGGACCATTCATCATCTTTCTACGACGCAAGTCCTTTACATCAACAACTTCGATAGCTGGAAGTTTTATTCCTTTATAACGGGTAGTAAGAGATACTAATCCATATTTTCCCTGCTGAGCATTATAAGCGCTCTCCATTGAAGGAGTAGCCGTACCCAACAGTGTCTTTGCCCCATACATCTGAGCAAGGACTATAGCCGCACTACGTGCATGATATCTTGGTGCAGGATCCTGTTGTTTAAAAGATGTCTCATGCTCCTCGTCTATAATAACGAGTCCGAGATTTTGGAAAGGTAGGAAACAGGCACTACGAGCCCCCAACACTACATCATAAGGATTATCCGAAAGTTGTTTTTTCCATATCTCTACTCGTTCGGCATCACTATATTTACTATGATAAATACCCAAACGATTACCAAATACACTACGCAGACGCTCCATAATCTGTACGGTCAGAGCTATCTCTGGCAAGAGATAAAGAACCTGCTTATGTTCGCTGATTGCTTTCTGTATCAAATGAATATAAATCTCGGTCTTACCACTTGACGTTACACCATGCAAAAGAACTACGTTCTTCTGCATCATCTGCATAAGAATATTATTATATGCTTCACTCTGTGCTTCACTCAATGGTTTTGAGTGTGCTTGCATCGTCGTCATATCAGGAAGCAAACTGGTATCAACAGAATTTATTCTACTTACCTCTTTCTCGTAAGAATAAAGCATCTTCTTATCGATAAGCTGCTTGATAATTGGCATTGTAGTATGACTGACATTAAGAAGTTCATCGCGTGTTATCTCTACAATGTCCTCTGTCGCTTTGTCGCCATCAAGCGAATCCCAATGCGAAAGAGCCAAGAAATCAATAAATACTTTCTGTTGCTTAGTAGCTCTTTTCAACACATCAAGAGCTATATTCAATGCCTGTTCATGCTGAAACTGAGGAGTCAAGCCAATATACAGCTCTGTCTTAGGACGATAGCCATCCTCAGCCTTCATACCAGCAGGAAGAGCAGCCTTCAATATGTCTCCAACGGGACACAAATAATAATCGGCTATCCATTGCCACAGTTTCATCTGTTGTGGAAGAAGAACAGGCTTACTGTCCATAACAGCAAGCACCTTCTTAAATTCAATTGCTTTTCCTTTGGCATCAACCATCTGTTCGGGGGCAAGATCGTGTGGAGTACATGTGGCAACACCAACATAGGTCTTTGTCTTACCTAAAGGCACAGATACACGAACGCCTATGTCCACCTTGTCAACGAGAACATCATCTACAGCATAAGTGAACAAGCCGTCAAGTGGCAATGGCAATATAACCTCAATATACTTCATGTTCAGGCAAAGATAAACAAAAAAAAGCAGATAACGCTCAAACGATATCTGCTTTTTAGTTTATAAGTTCTTTGGTTACAACTCAAAAGCTCACCAACTTAAAAATAATATGCAACAGCTAATTGGAATGACTTAGCATTACAATCTTTCTTAGAGCCCTTAACAGCTGCATCTATAGAGTTGCTGAAAGTAGCTTCACCAGCCTTACCAAGACCAACATTATAGTTTGCTGATACCTGAATAGAACCCAAGAGTACACCAGCACCAACATTTACACTATAGTTAGCATCACGAAGGCGCCATTCTGAGATTGTACCACTTGTCTCGTCATAATTGGTATTTTTGCTACCCAAGTTAAAGCCAAACTGTGGACCTGCAAAGACAAAGATGCTGGCAAGCGAACCTAAGCCAAAACCATAACGCACATTAACAGGCACAATGAACTGATTCTGCTTAAGTGTATTGCTCTCATGACCATCAACACCATCAACTTTAAAAGAACGATGATTATAGAGCCCAGAAATGTCAAAACCTAAACCTGTACCTGTGCTTAGTTTTACAGTTGGACCGATAAAGAATCCAGTACGATTACTTGAGCTAAAGTCATCCTTACTGAGAGTCATGTCTGTAAGATCCAAACCTCCCTTAATACCTAATTTGATACTCTGTGCATTTACAGAGAGGGCAGTCATCAAAACTGCCAATAATAAAAATTTTCTCACTATAATACTATTTTAATTAATGTCGTTCTCTACGTACTGTTACACGAGCTGATGAAGACGAAGAAGAGCCAGTAGAACCTTTAGACGCCTTCTTTACCTTTACTGTTGACTTACCTACAGTATCTCCGGCTCTACGGTTTCTCTTACGTAAACTTCTCTTTAATTCACTCTTATCTAATTTAGCTATACTATCAAGAGAATCCTTTCTTTCTCTATCACCCCACATATTCTCTTCAAAGTCTGCTATCTCTTTCTCTATACGCTTCTGTTCTGCTGTGAGAACACTGCTTTCGTTCTCAGAACCTGCAGCATTACAATACTGTGCAAGAGTTTGACCAAGCATATTATTGGTCTTATATATTTCACCACGATATTGGTTCTTAGTGAAATAATCATCAACACTCATCACAGCAGCATTATTGATACTGCTTGTCATGATAGTTTGCTTGGTAAGGAAAGGTGCAAGATCTGAATATTTTATCCAGAAAAGTGGATAGTTAGTGCTACCATCACCAAAGTCATCAGAACGTTCCATGATTGGGCAGAGCGCTAACACCTGAGTATGGAATGTGGCTGATACCTGATCAAAATAAGAACACTCCTTGATATAATATGCTTTCACCTCACGACCAGGAATATCACTATCATCAATATGAATTCCTTTATCGCTTTTCTCATAATAAATATGGTAGTTATCTATGATTGACTTTGGACTTACCTTCGAAGCGTCATTAAAACTCTCATTACCATCCAAACGATATTCATACGCAGGAATAGCTCCTCGCAAAAATAGTTTGAAGATATAGGTAAAAAGATTCATCTTACCATCTACAGGCTCAACTGGATAATATAGTCCAGCATTGGCTTCCTTTGTCAAATCAAGCTTGCGATACACATCACGGCGCCACACAACATCCTCGTTCATCTTCAGTTCTACAGGAAAAGATATCTGAGAACGAACAGTTACATTGTCTGCAATAGATTTCTTTTGTGCTTTTTTAGCCTCTGCACGACGTAGCTTTGGCTGAGCACATATTCCTTGCGCCATAAAGGCTATAATCAGTAAAAGAAAAAACTTCTTCATGATCTTAATATTGTTGAATTGTCATTATTATCTTACGATGACCTCCATGGCTCCAGGCAAAGTACGCTGAATACCATCAGGACCAACTGCACGTACACGGGTTATATAGAACCGACGGTTACGCGATAGTTTACGGAACTGTTCACGTTGAGCCTCAGAGAACGAAGCGCCATTAGATGCCAAAGGAACAGCATTACCCATATTATCAAAGAATACAGTTTCAAACCCTTGTACTCGGAATGGAATATCAAGAAGTCCATCATCAATTGCTGCATGAATACCAGTTGCTCCCATAAGAGAGCCTTTTGCCAAAGCACCACTCTTGAAACGGTTAGTACCAAGAGCAATATAAGCTGTTGGATCAGGCAGCTTGCGCACATGGAACACAAATGGTCCTGCACTACGGGTATTCTTACCATCTCTACCTGTCACTCTTATAGTAACATCCGAGCCAACAGCTGAAGGAATAATAGTATAGTGTCCATTTCCCTTAGCATGAACTGTTGCTCCTGAAGCTGACAGTGTCACTGCATTCTGAGGAACACCAGGCATACTCACACTTACTGGATTTTGGAAACCTGCATAAAGCACATTCATCAAATCAGCAGCTACAGTTGCTGTGTTTGGTGCTGGGATAACATTATATTTCTGAACAAAATTACGACGTAGGAACTCTCCTGCCGCATTCTGCATCATAATATATCCACTAAAACTATGCTCTCCCACTCCGCCAGCAGTAAAGGAATAACTTCCCTGAGTATTTATACGTGAACCATTAACATATATGGTTGGGTGCTGAGTAGTATCCACAGCAGCCATCACTATCTGCGCATTGAAACGTTCGCCAGGATAGAGTGTTGTCTTTTCTGGTATAACAAAGGCATCAAGTTTATTAACGCGGATATCTTTTACATCAACCTGTGATACTAAGGTGTGAAGTACCTCACCCTCTGCATAACGCACATCATTCTGTAGCTTTGATAATAATGTAACGGCAGCAGCAACAGGCATATTGTCAAACATATATTCCTGCCAGTTCTTACCAAGAGTATTATGCTTTTGGGGAACTTTAGTAGATAGATTACTCTCTATAATCTTTCTTTGACGTGGATCAGTAACATATTTCAAGATACGCTCACGATAAGAATTGATAGCATCATATAACTTCTTTCCCTTACCCGACACAGGTGACAGCATCACACTCGCTGCAGCATCAAGATTATCAACCTTCTTGATGTTATGTACATCACCCTCTGTTCCATCAGCCTCCTTCACAATGGCTTCTTTAAGCTGCTGAGCAAAGTTATAAAGTGAGTCACTCATATTCTTCACCTCGGTAGCCTTCTCAAACCATGCACGAACCTTTGCTGGATTCTTCTTCAACTGCTCAGAAAAATCACCATATAATGCCTCGTTCTCCAACGAAGAGCTATTTGTGGTTCTATTCAAACTCTCTTCTACAATAGAGAAACCATTGAGTACCTCAGAAGAGATATTCAACGCCAACATAGCCATGAGGACAATATACATCAGATTAATCATCCTCTGGCGGGGAGAAACAGGTCTTTTCTTTATAGCCATTTACTTATTCTTCAGTATTTGGAGTTGTAGCACCAGAAGCAGCAACCTTCATATTCACAGTCATTGCCTGAATCATACGAGTATAGATCTTATTAAGTTGCTCTATCTGTTGTGCCATCTTGGTGGTCTGTTCGTTGATCTGGTCAATAGTACCAATCTGCTTGCTTGCACCCTTTAGCTGCATTTCATACACACGACTGATACCCGTAAGTGTACGGTTAAGATTCTCCATCTCCTCACTATCACGAGTAAGACGCTCACTCTGTTCATTCACCTTGCTCAAGGTTTCAACGAGTTTTTTCAGCTCTTCTACGTAATTGCCTTGTGCCTCATTAAGTTTGGCTGCTTCCTCTGCACTCATCTGTGGCACATAATTAGCCTGTGACTGAACAGGTGCAGCTTGAGCAACTACTTTCACAGGCTCAGCTACAACAGGAGCTTCTGCTTCTGTTTCTGCATTAGTATATGAAACCTTACCTGTAGCAAGGAACTCTGGTGTAACCCTTGTAGGCATCTCACGCCCCTCAGCAGTCTTATCGAAAGGACGGTCAAAGGCAGAAATAAAGAACACTAACACCTCGGTACCCATACCCAAGAACAGAGCTACATCTGCACCAGGAAGATAAGTCAACTTAAAGAGAGCACCCAAAATAACAATAGATGCACCCCAGCTATAAGCATAGTTGAGGAATGTCTGTCCCTGAGCAGTATCCATCCACTTCTGCAGACGGTACACAATATTGTATTTTCCGTAATTTGTCATAATTACTTTTTCTTTTTAGCAGTTGTTGTATTTGCAAGACTTCGTACACAACGGAATCCTATATAACTACGTGGTTGGTTCTGATATTCCCATGAGCGCCATGCCGAACGAACAAAGCTTTCAGGATCTTTCCAGCTACCTCCACGAACACTTTTCTTCTTCAATCTGTAAGGATCTTCCTTGGCAGCATTATAACTAAGCTGAGGGTTAAGGTCATTCATTGCATCTACGCCAGCCTCTGTAAATACAGTGCTTGTCCACTCTGCCACATTACCAGCCATATCAGCAAGACCATTACTATTAGTACCATAAGCGCCTACTCTACTTGTAATAAGATTACCATCCTCGGTATAGTTACCACGATCAGGTTTGAAATTAGCATAATAGCAGCCACGACCATTCTTCATATCCTCACTATCCCATGGAAACTCATTTCCTTTCTTACCACGTGCAGCATATTCCCATTCTGCCTCTGTAGGTAAACGATAACGCTGCACATAACGAGCTTCAGGACCAAGCCCTTTCAACAGATATTCTGTTCGCCATGCACAGAACGCATTTGCTTGCTCCCAAGTAACACCAACTACAGGATAGTCGTTGTATGCAGGATTACTGAAATAGTTACGCATATAGGTCTCATTCTCTGAATTAGTGAAATCATTTACCCAGCATGTTGTATCTGGATAAATGTTCACAATATAGGTATTCAGGAAATCGTATGGACCTGTCAGTGGACGGTCTATAGTCTGACGCACTATATTACCTTCGTCATCAATATAGGCAGTATCCTTTGAAATCATTACCACCTCATTTGGATCAACCTCTACATCAGTATTGAATGTACGCTCTGAAGGATTCAATCTATTACGACGCAAGGCAGCAGCAGTATAATCATAAATCTCATAACGATAGTTCATCTGGCGCCAGTCAAGTAGTTTTTCTCCTGTCACCGGATTAGTAACATACATACTCTCTATTGCACGAAGTTCATCCTCGTTAGGTTTACGAGGAAGAGGCTTCTTCCAGTTCAAACGTGGAGTGATAGGATTATTATACTTATCCTCTGTGATAAGATATGTTTCATCACCACCATACTGAGGGTCAGCAAGACGAGTACGAAGGATACTATCTCTTACCCACATCACAAACTGTTTGTATTTCGAATTGGTTACCTCAGTCTCGTCCATCCAGAATCCATCTACGGAGATATCCTTCTTAGGTGTTTTCAATCCCCAAAGTGAATCCTTCTTATTCATGTTCAATCCCATGTGAAGAAAACCACGCTCCACCTTCACCATACCATAAGGAGCAGGTTCATTGAATGCCTTTCCACCAACACCCACTACTTCTCCACCGCGTCCAGAAGCCGATGCAGTCTTAGCACTGAAACATCCTGTCAGCGTTGTAGCAAGTGCCATAAGGCAAAGAACTATAACAATACTTCTTTTCATCATTCTATTATAGAATCTTATAAATCAATTATATCTTATTTGCTCTCCAACTTAGAGTATTCTTATACTCTGATGACGATTACGTCCTTTCTTAGCAAGATTTAAATCCATCTGATAGCCTAAATATAACTCGTGGCTTCCATTCCCTGGATTGATACCTGAAGTATAAACCTCATAACTATAGCCAACTACAACACCATGGAATGTACCACCTATCAGGACTGTCACAGAGTTCGTAGGACTATAGCTCAAACCGCCATACATCATTTTCTTTTCATTAGTATAAACCAGTCGGCCTGTGACATCAGCCCTATATCCCACTCCGTCTGTACGTGCTAACACAGATGACTTTATAGTTAGAAACGGATTTCTTAGCTTAATATTGTATCCTCCTGTCAAATAATATGTTGCATCAACCTTCAACTGGTTGGTTTCTCCAAGTTCAACAAGAGGAGAATTAATATGTTGTACCGAAGCACCAACATACCAATCCTTGTGATTATAATATATACCTATACCCACATCAAGGGCGTTTCCATTCACTTCAGAAAAGGCCAAAGCAGGATCCGATTTATCATCCACTTCCAATCGTGATCCATCAAAGTTCTCACTTAGCATCCCTATCTGGGCACCGATGCTGATGCCGCCTCCAAATAATCGTTGCTTATAGGCATACTGCAATGCCAAACGCTTATGGGTGAACAATCCTATCTTATCATTCAGCAACTGAACGCCAGCACCATTACGTGTATTCAAAAACTGAAATGCTGCATCAGCACCAGCATATGCAGTTTGAGGATTATTCTTAAATCCAGCCATGTCAAGAGCATAAGCAGCCGAAACATTCAGTTTATCATCCTTACCCACCGCAGCAGCATTGAAGGAAGGTTCCATATCGAAGTAATGACTAAATGACACATCATATTGCGCCTTCATCTCTGAAGGAACAAACCATAGCACGAGCAATATGACATAAAAAACTCTTTTCACGATATTATAACGTAAATAAGGTTATATTATTGCATAGAAAAGGCCGTCCACAAAGGACAGCCTTCTATATTACATTAATATTCGTCATCATTCCAGAGAAAGTCTTCTTTCGAAGGATAGTCAGGCCAAATATCTTCTATACTATCATAAACTTCTCCTTCATCCTCTATCTCCTGCAAATTCTCTAATACTTCCAGAGGCGCACCAGAACGGATAGCATAATCTATCAATTCTTCTTTTGTTGCAGGCCATGGTGCATCTTCAAGTTTGGAAGCCAATTCAAGTGTCCAATACATAGTCTTAAAATTATTGTTCTGATAAATTTGCATGCAAAAGTAAGAAATTATATTTAATTTCAAAGTTTTTGCACAATTATTTTTCTAAAAAATAGAACTAAAGTATATAATAAATCTTAATTTAAAAATTCACCTTATAACAGCGCTTATACTTGCTACTATCGAAAAATACTATACCACAGTTATATAGATCATAGCAAACCCTAACTTTGGGATGGTCTATAATATTCTTCCATGTGGCATAATTCTCTTTATCATGAATCCTCTCTAAGATCAAGAGAGAGTCCTCACAAGCAACATCCAATAGTCTATGAAGCAGATGTTCTTTTGAATAACTATCAAGTTTAATACTTACCACATCAAACGTTTCAGGCACTTCCATCATCTCTTCTATCACACATCTCTGGTTACCACTCTGAACATAGTCTGCAACAATATCCTTATTGTCACCATAATAATACCAACTATCACTCTGATGATAATTAGCTATTCTAAAGAAGAGACGACCTAACTTACACACCAACTTTCCTGCAGCCCGATGTTTATCATCAAGTTCTTCAAAAGCATAATAAGGGTAATGTTCGTTTATGACATAGCGAATAAAGCTATAGGCTGAAGGCGACTGCACTCCAAACCCACGACAATAAGCTATGCGCCTTATCCAACGAAAGATCACCTTTATATAATACATACTCCTAATCTGTTTTGATAGTACAAAGATAATAAATAATTTGGAATGTGAATAGCGTCGTGCGCTAAAGTTTCCCTTCCAGAAAATCTAGAGATTATAGAACTTCTAGAGCATCTATAGCATCTAGACCCTCTAGAGCCTCTAGCACTTCTAGTTTCTCTTGAAAAAAGCGCAAAGCGCTTTGTCATTTATCATTTATTGAAAGATTGAAATAATAAAATTTTATTCAATATTAAATATTCAATAGCAAAGCGCGCTTTGCGCAACAAAAAAAGCCCCGACTACTTTCGTAATCGAGGCTTCTAAAAGGAGGCGGCTTCCTACTCTCCCGCATTGCATTGCAGTACCATCGGCGTAAGTGGGCTTAACTTCTCTGTTCGGAATGGGAAGAGGTGGGACCCCACCACAATAACCACCTAA
>R22__coassemble_882_pt1 | contig 16807 bp, 14 predicted proteins | sample R22__metabat2_high_PE_007 | metagenome-assembled genome bin R22
TACCAATAGTCCCAATTATCAAGAGATACGTACCAATCGCTAAAATTGAGAGAGGAAGATACATGAGCAACAAATATCATATAGCAAGCGCGACCAAGGCACACGTCATACCTGGTGCCACTGGAAGAGATTCCATCCCCATATCCGTTGATAGGAAAACATTGAGCTATGGGGCGTTGCCTATCTTATGATAATTGTTGTTGCTCATAACGAAAAAAATAAATATAGAATCAAGTGTAGGGAGACGACTTTGAAATCGTCTCTCCACTAATACTTGTTATTTTATAATCAAATGTTTCAATTCTCTTACTCCTGTAACCATGAACCCGATTATGAATATCACAATCCAGTCGAACAGAGGAAGCGACTGAACATTAAAGAAATCATTCAAGAACGGTACTTGCACAATGGCAATCTGTCCAAGAGTTACAACCGTTGCTATTAGCAAGAAACCGTCACAATTCTTTAAGTTCCAACCAGAGCCACCCGTCTTATAGCCACGTGCATTGAACATATAACCCATGTGAGTCATCACAAAGATGGTAAAGAGAAGGGTAAGTTCGTATGTTGTCACATAACTTCTTTCACCAATCGAGAAATTCAACAAGTCCTTCATGCTTGTAATCTCTGTATGTTGGAAGATAACCAGCAGTACCAACAGCATGAGGAAGAAGAATCCGCCCACTCCAAAGATATTTTGCAACATTGACTTGTCGAGAATAAACGTATTCGGGTCACGGGGCTTTTCATCCATAACTGACTTCTGAGGAGGCAGGGCTGACAAAGCAATGGCAGCAAAGGTATCCATTATAAGGTTCACCCAAAGCATCTGAGTAACGGTTAGGGGTGACTCCGTTCCAAGGAATGCACCAAAGAGTACCAAGAAACAAGCAGCTACATTCACCGTCAACTGAAACAGCAAGAAACGCTGAATGTTCTTGTAGAGAGAACGGCCCCACATCACTGCATTGGCAATTGTACTGAACGAGTTGTCTTGAATAATCATGTCAGAAGCATCCTTGGCTACTTGAGTTCCGTTACCCATTGCAAGGCCAACATCTGCAGCATTCAGGGCAGGTGCATCATTGGTACCATCGCCTGTTACAGCAACAACTTGATCTAAGCGGCGAAGTGCTTCAACAAGCCGTTTCTTATCCATTGGTCTTGCACGGGCAATAATCTTGATGTCCATCACTCGTTCTTCTAGTTGTTTGTCAGACAATTGAGCCATTTCCGTACCAGTGATAATATTCTTGTCACCATCAGCTTCAGTCCACAAGCCAATCTTACGACCGATTTCCTTTGCAGTTCCAGGATTGTCACCCGTCACAATCTTCACTGCAATACCAGCCTTCATACATTCCTCGATGGACTCCTTTACACCTTCACGGATGTCATCTTGAATAGCAAAGACACCGACGAACTTAAGTTTTTTGGTATTCAGTTTTCCCTCAGAAATAATAGATTCTGATTCATCCAACTCCACATAGGCCAATGCAAGTGTACGTTTTGCACCTTTTTGATATTCTGTCAATATCTCTTCATAAGCAGACTTTGACTTTGCATCTATGTCTGACATCGAAAGCAGTATTTCTGGAGCACCTTTGACATAAGCAACCTTTTTACCTAAAACCGCAGAATTGACTATAGTTACCATATACTTGTTTTCCGTTGAGAATGGCAGGCTGTCAATGATAGGAGTCTTTTCCCTTAAATCAAGATAGTCACAACCTTTACCATTTAGCCATAAAAGAAGTGCACCTTCTGTTGGATTGCCTATCACCTTAATGGCGTTCTTATCAGTAAGGTCAAGGTTTGCCGTTGTATTTACAGCTATCATTTCTGCAAGTAAATTTTCGGCAACATCACCTAATTTGGAATCAGCCACTTCCATCATGTTTTTAGTCAATGTACCGGTCTTATCCGTACAGATTACAGAAGCAGCTCCCATCGTTTCACAAGCATGCATGGTTCGTGGAAGTGTATTGCTCTTCATCAGTTTTCTCATACTGAACGCAAGACTCAGTGTTACCGACATTGGCAAGCCTTCAGGCACTGCAACTACCACCAAGGTAACAGCAATCATGATAGTCTTCAATACATAACTTACGAAATCTACCCAGAAGTCGCCTGATGAGAAGTCTGCATCGTATGAAACAAAGTACCAAACGATACGGCCAATTATAATCAGTACAGCAAGGACATAACTGGCATTAGTAATCCAGTCTGCAAGGCCATTCAATTTTTTGCTCAAAGGTGTTTCACTGCCCTTACTTACACGCATTCTGTCAATAAGCGGCTGCTCCACAACCACATCTGCATCTTCATGTTCACCAAGGTACTCTTCTAGTGCATCATTGGCATCATCTTCAGTATTGAACTTGTCAATAATGGTGTTGTTTGTCTTGTCCTTAAGCAGCCAACCAACTTTAACTTCATTACCTTCGTTCAGCGAACGATAAACCTCACCGCTCTCAGTCTTGTCACCAACGCTCTTAACCTCAGCCGTACAATAGCCCTCAATAATGGTCGTACCTTTCTTTATTTCGTTTGACTTATACGTTGCGTTGCTGTCAAATTGTTCAGGATTTGTGGTCTTTGTTGCCTGAAGTTCACCTGTTAGCGACGACTCGTTGACAATCAGATTCAACGATTCTAACAATTCACAGTCTGCCGGTATTTCTTCACCTGTTTCAAGTTTGATAATATCTCCAACTACAATATCTTTACGTGGAACCTGACATATATGACCATTACGATACACCTTAACAGGTACTTCGTCATTCGTCTGGTTCAGACTCTGGAACGTCTTTTCATTTTTCTTTTCCAAGAAATAGGCAATACTCGTTGCCAGTATCAGCGCAACTATAATACCTATTGGTTCGAAGAATACTGTCCACTCAGCCCCATGCCATTCGTACTCATAGATAGAAATACCCATCGACAGCACAAATGCGGTAATCAGAATCTTAAATAGCGGATCGCCAAAACCACCAAAGAAGCCAACAATGAGGATTAGCAGGGTGGCAATAGCAACGATTACGGACATCATCCAGATTATTGCCCCCATACTGCCAGCAAGAATGCCTGCCAGAATTGCCGTAGCAACAATCAGACAAGCCATTGTGATGGCAATGGGATGCTTACAAACTTCTTTAATCTGATCCCATAATGAATCTTCTTCTGGTGGAGTCAACACGTTTGCTCCATACTTCGCGCGGCTTTCGAGCACTTGAGCATCGGTCAAGCCAGTGTAATGATGAATCAGTTTCATACTAGTTGTTTTTATTTGTTCTTAGAAATTATATTCAATAGATAAATCTTTATGTTATACAAAACAAATAATACTAAAGCAATAACTGCCATTATTGCAATAGTTTCTCCTCTACCGGGGTTGGTGTTCCCTATATTGAACAAACTCCAGAAAACTATGACAAATATAAATGGAATTACTTTATTCATTCTTCTGCTTGTTGTTATTGATAGTACAAAGATACGTACTTTTTCTATCTCATTTTGAGTTTCTTAAACGTTGCAGTTGTTGTGCTGAGATCGACTAGTAAATTCGCGTGCAAGGTTGCATATCTCTCGATTTCACTTTTTGAAAAGTGCATCAAGAATCAACTTTCCAATTTTCCGTTCGACTCCCGCCTTTGATGTTGGAACACCTGTTTGTCTTGCAAGATTCTGCTTTGTCTGTGTTATTCCCAAGGCTCTTTTCTAAGAGAATATTAAACCAGGTATACCAGTTCCATTTGTACGTCGTGCCATATTACTGTCTTAATTTTGATTGATAATTCACTGTTTGCTTCAAATACACCATTAGTAGCATCAAACCTATGAATACCATGAACAATGAAACAAATGGCCATGTGGAAATGGAATCATATAGGCCATGAATCAGTGCAGGTATTGTAAGGGCTAGTACATACAAACCCTTTCGATATTTGGGGTAGAGATTTGCAAACGAGAGGAAATAGCCAGTTATTCCACACCAACAGGCATGAAGGAATGGCAAACTGGTTAATCGTAAAATGTTCAGATAGAAAGACACTGTGTATTCCTGTTCTGCATTGACGGTCATTTGGTATTGCACACCTTCCCAAACACCAAAGGCAATGCCAGAAATGAGACCATAATATACTACCGTTTGCGGAATTAACGGTTCTTTCGCTCTATATAATATAATAAGAAGAGGTACGGCTTTTGCCAGTTCCTCCGTAAAGCCAACTCCTAAAGTATATCCTATTACATTTAAAGGAAAAACAGTTTCTACAAATGAATAGAACGGATTAATCTTTGTCAATCCAATCCCCAAGCAGCGAAAAAAAAAATTTGTGTAATAAAAAACACTGCAAGTGTTGTTTTCTGTTCCACTTGTGGAGTCTTGAAGCAGTCATAAAAGAAAAGCCCCCAAATGACAGAAAAGTAAAGTGACACCTCGTAGAATACAAAAAATCCACCAAGTGGTATCTGCATGATTAGCATCGGAAACAAACCTACCAAAGCCAATATCAAGAAACGTTGATCAAGCAAGAATTGCTTGGAAAATAATGTAGTCCGTGGGAACAGTAGTTCACTGCCAATTGTCCCAATCTGCGACAAGATGTTGCCCTTATCCTGAATATGTGGCTTCAAATTGGCACGTTTCAGATAATAGCCTACAGTATGAGGCACTGTTTCACCGACTGCTAAGGCTTTGTCGTGAAGCAGAATCTGACCAGAGTTTACATACGAAAGTAGTGTTTGCTCATCGTATGGCCCATATTGTTGATTATTTCTTATAACAGATATGCTCATTATTTGAATCGTATAGAATTTAGTAATTCTTCAAGATATTCCTCATAACCACCATCATAACATGAAATCACGCACACCTTACCAGTTTCATAATCGAACATCATAATAAAACGCCAGAACAATTCTCCGTCATTGGTTGTGTACTTTTTAACGGCATAATAGTAAGGATGTCCTTTTTTCTCCAATGTTTCAAAACGCTCTACCTTCGATGACATTTTCTTCACATCCTCATCTTCCCATTCTTTCCAGTACGACCTAACATTCTGCTCAGAACGGTTATCATCATAATCACTGCAAAGAGTAATGTTACCTATCGATTCGCACTCCAGATTATAAATCTGAAGCCCCTCAACTTCTGTCTTTTGGCAAGAAAAACCACTTGGTCGCGCAAATATCACTTTCCCATCAGTGTATTCGTTTTCTGCCAAAACTGCATTTTGTATGAGGGTAGCTTCCTGTTTACTTCTTGTTGACAGTTCATTTGTCAAGCTAATAGCAACTATTAAAAGAGGAAATGCAATGAAAGCTATAGCGATATATATATCAAGGTTCTTTTTCTGACGATATTCCTTGGGGCAAACCTCTTCCACATTATTAGAGTTCAATAAAAAAGCAAAACAGATGCCACTCCAGATAAGAGAACGCACCAATCTGGGAGCACTTCCGAATCCAGTCGGTTCATATTCTCCTCCTATAAGAGCCAAAAGATTTGATGCGAATACCGCAATGATATACATTTTGGCAAGGAATACCGCATTAGGCTGTCTGTTGACGAATGCATGGAGAGTATAGCAAGCCAATAGAAACGACATAAGACCAAACAAAGGATCTGCCAATGCAAGAAAGATATTGTTGTCATACTCTGCAAGGTTGAATGTAAATAGTGGATAGACCACGCTCAACAATCCTCCTACAACGACAGTAAACAAAAAGAACGAAAGCCAGCCTTGAATTTTCGTATTTTGTTTCAGATATTCACTTGTATAGACAAACTCCTCTGTAACTTCCTCCTGTTCTGTTTGAGGAGTCGTTTGAACGTAATCGTCTTTAGAGTCCTCAGCCTTTTCAAGATTGATTCCCCTCAAATATGACGAACAACTTATACCATCATAAACGATAGTTGCAGTACATTCATCAGTACCCCTCTTTCGACAATTCTCACATTGATCCTTTATTGCCATAGCACTAATTGTTTACAAGTTGAACTATTACGAGTCTTCCACCTTGCGATTTATCCAATAGAATCTGCCTACCGTCTGTTAATGGGACGAAACCACCTATTGGAATAGGCTTTTTATCAGTCACATCATACATATCTGGCAAACGTCGATTGATAAGTATCCACTGTCCACCATGAAAATGGAAATCACCGACAGGCTTCTTATCCTCTTCCGAAGTCTTCTCATTGGCAGGAATAAGATTGTTAGAATGCCATTTATAGAGGGTCTGTTTATCGTAAACCATCAACCGACAGTTTTCATATTGATATTTATCACGTGGCTTATAATAGAAGTTAAGTACAGGTAATTGACCATGATATTCCTGTCCACAAAAAGGACATCTTGGTTTGCGGGTGTTGTCAAATACAAACCAATGTGCTTCACACTGTCTGTTTTGACAAGGCTGTACAAGGTCTGTTGTTTTGACAAGAGCGTCTTCCCATTCTGCTGCACTTGGTCGTTTCATGGGATCGTGAAGACCATCAACAAAAGCACGATCAAATAATTCTTTCAAATAAGGCCCGCAAATCGTATATGGCAATTTTGATGGGTCACCCTGTGGCAACTCTGACGGTGCTAACTGCTGTGGCTTAACACGATTGGTTTTGTCTGTTGGGTGCTCTATGAATAATGCTTTGGTACCCATAGAAAGTTCTTCATCACGTCCAGCGTCGTTTACGTCATGAACTTTACCTCCACGAAGAGGATGTCTGTTTAGGAGATACATGTAAATAAGAACTGCCAATGCATGTCTATCAGTATAGATACTTGGTAACTTACGATTCCTGTCTGTTAATGGAAGCCCTTTGGTTTCCATCACTTCGGGAGCAATGAAGTCTGGCGTACCTAAAACCTCTGGTGGAAATTTTCCTGGTACGACTAAACTATCATCGTCAATAATGCATGCTGCACCAGTTATTGGGTCAACCAAGATGTTCTTATATGACAAATCAGAATGGGCAAGTCCTGCTGCATGTAATCTTCTCACAGCTCTTGCAATCTTTATGCACATATGCAGATTTGTTAGGAATGTTCCTTTCTGATCAGCAGGAAGGAAACGATTTCTAAGTTTTGCAGACGCAAACCATTTTCCTTCTTTCTCTTTTCCATTGAAAGGCCCTCCACTAAAGAAATACTTCCTGTCATAGAATGGCATGACTATTCCCGTCTTGCCATTCCATTCTACCATCTTAGTTGGCCATGCAAACATCTGTTTCCAGTAATCACCACCAGGAGAGTTGAAAATTCGTTCCCTATATACTCCTACAATATTATTGATTCGTTCCTTGTCGTTTGGATTAACGGGCGTTCTGTAGAATGCTACCACATACGACTTGTCCGGGCTGAAATAGACATCCTTAACACCGCCTTGTGCTTTGATTTCATCAATGAACTCAACAGTGCTACCGTCTGAAGCCTTCAATGTTACTTTCTGTGCCATAAGTCTTAGTATAATATTGCTATTGTTCTGTCATCATGATTTCCTCTGTCCCAGAAGTTGAGCCAGTTGAGCAACTGCTCCTGAGATTTCTCATTGTCATCTGTAAGTTCCACACCGTTCTCTGTGAGGTCATTCCACAAAGCATCCCATTTATCTGAATTCTGAAGATTTGCATCTGTCTCAAACTTCGGATCACTAACTCCATCTGTCATTAACATTAATGCGGTGAAATCAGGATATATCTTAAAACGTAATCTTTGATAGAAAGATGCAGTATCGGCAAAGATTTCTGGCATAGTTAAAAAGCGTGTCTGCCCAGCAAATTCACCTTCGTCTGGCATTCCGAGCATATCGGCAGTATGCTTTTCAGCGTCATATATGCACATAGCCCCATCTCCAACCCAAAAAGAGGCTACGGCCCACCCGAATTCAAAGCGTTTACAGATGGCAAGAAGAAGAGTTGTTGCATAGTCTTTCAACTTTGCGCCCTCTTTCCGCTCTGCTTCTTTTTTGATAGCATTGTGTGCTTTCAATGCGGCATTACCAACTATTCTATAAATTTTGTCGCCAACAAGTTTCCTCGCTTCCTGTGACTCTGCATTGTCAGCAAACAACTGAATAGCATTCTCAAATTCAGAACTGTCTGCCAAAGCATCTTTGCAATGTGCAACTACAGTTTCACATGCAATCCTTGAACCCTCACGAGAATACTTAGCAGAACCTGCGCCATCGGCCACCGCTATGACATACCACTCTGTTTTGTCACAGTAATGTAGGAGGAAATGGTCGTCTCTTGGTTTACCTTCATGTGCATGGGAGCGACCGCGTTGACTGGCGGCAACAATATCCTTACGAGGTATTCCATCCTTCTCTTCAACTTTTACATATTGCATTTGTGAATCTTCCTTGAAATACTCCGTATCTCTTGGCGTCGGGTAGTCTTTCCATAAAGTTCTTGGATCGGGATTAAGAATAAGTGTCAGTTTCCTCTCCAACCACTCTTGGCCTTCGAGAAGTCCTTTAGGTTTATAGCGAAGAATTAAGGGGAAGTCTCCACCTTTAATGTTCTCTGGCTGTGCTAAACCTGAAATAACAAATCCATTGTCTGTTTTATCACAATTTAATCCAACAGCTTCAAGACCTACTATTTCATAATCCTCAACACCATCAATGGAAAAGTCATTTGGAGCTTTGTATTGTTCTCCAACTCTTCCGTTGGGCAATGTAATAGGAGCGGATTCAACCGCATTCTTTATTACTAATCTTTCATCCATACGTTCTTGCTTAATTTTGTTCCACAACCCACCAATGAGCCTATTTTCAAAATCGGTGAATTCATTGTCCGTGGGGTCTATCCCCATGCGGTGAAGTACATCTAAGAAGTATTCTTTGACTTTCAGTCCACCATTCTCACGTTCGGCAGAACAAGCCAGTTTGTTCTGCTCTCTCTCAATCGAATCGTTCATCCTCGTCCTCTTGTTATGTTCATTCCACCTTCTTCTCCTTCACCTAAATAGCCTTCCATTCCGCACCAAGGACATGAAGCAGCCTTCCCGTCAGAGCACATAATATTTCCACACTCACAGACCACTACGCCAAATTGGTTGCCACAACAGGGGCAAGTGGGAACCCCACAAAGAGACATCGTATTGATGCTGCGATTGGATTTCCCTTCACTTAGACTATTATATATTTCCTCATCTACTGGATATGCGCCGACGAGTTTATAGTCAGTAGCTTTAATTCCAAGACTTTCCAATCCTCGTATGTCACCAATTCGTTTCGCATATTTAACTAAATACGTCTTCTTCGTATTTGAACACTTTCCTAATAGAACGGCAAAGTTTTCATCAACAATACAATTCTCTTCAGTGTTTACCTTCTCCAAATTGATTCCATCCACTGGAGCTAATTGCAAATCATCAATACCAGCATCTGTTACGGAAACACTGCTGGTTTTGATGGATGCAGTTACCCACTTGAAGAATGCTTCGAAAGAATACTCATCCGTTTCTTTCAAACGGAGAACATTCTCTGTCAGTTTTCCTAAAAGATGCGTGTCTGCATTATCCCCTAATGATATACATACAAGATTGCACTTAGACTTGAAATGTTTCTGCCATCTATCTATAGCAGGATTTGGATTATCGGTCGGAGTACCATCTGTGAACAGGAAAATAATAGGTTTCCAGTCTCCTTTCAGATCTACAGTCGTCTTTTGGACAGACTTGTCTATGTCATCCATAAGAAAATTAAGTGCTGTCCCAAAGGATGTACCGCCTCCAATGGGGAATTTTGGAGGGTAGAACTTGTATAGTTCCGTCAAAGGAGAAAGGCTCTTTGCTTTTCCTGCGAAGGCTATAACGGACACGAATACAGTTTCAAGAGCATAAGGGTCTGTCCTTAACTCTTGAATGATATTCCTCATTCCATTCTCTACTTGCGTGATGGGGTCTCCCACCATCGACTCTGATACATCAATCAGAAAATAAATAGGTAGTCGTCTCATATTGATGATAATTTGAATGTCAATGTTCTGTTCTCGGACTGATATTGTCTTTGCGGAAGACGAATAACGTCAGTGTATATCTCAAAGATTGCATTCAATGCGTAAAGGCAATCTTCTTCCGTGAACGACTTATTCTTAATGCAGGCGATTAGTCGAGTATAATCATCTGTCTGATATATTGAAACTATTAGATCGACAATTTTTTGCAGTTCCCAAAATGCTTTTTCATATTCTTTACTACGCATCAAATCCTTAAAGCAACCAAGCGTATAAAGCATATACTCCTGAGAAGACGGACTTATTTCATTCATTCTGATAAAACTAACAAAATTGTCACACGAAGGACATTTGTAACTATCAGAAGAAAGATTTCTTTCCTGTATGTCTTGAATGCTTTGACCATTGTATGTCCTGATGGAATTTAAGAACTTAAAAATCGAGTCATCTGAAATGATGTCGCTATACGTCACTGGCTTGGTTAAATATAGCCCCTGCAGTGATTTTGCACGACTTAAGGCTACATACAATTGGCCAGGTGCAAAAATATGACTATTCAAGTCTAATATAACCTTTTCGTATGTCTGCCCCTGTGCTTTATGAATAGTAAAAGCATAAGCCAGTTTTAACGGGAATTGCTTCGTCTTTTGAATGTAAGGCGTTTGCCTGACAAGTCGGTGTTTGGCAGAATCGTACACCATTTCATAGCGATACTCATTCATTTGCTTTGACTTGTATCTGTCATTGGGATTCGGACAGTTTATAGTCATATTGTTGTCAAGTTTTATAGTAAAGTAATCGCCATTAAACCCCTCAATCGTTCCAAAATCACCGTTTATATATCCGCAATATTTGCTGCTTTTACAAAGTACAACCCTTGCACCCAGTTTGAAACGTAATTGTGCATCGTATGCCGAAGGTACAATGATTTCACAAATGTCCTTCTCTGACGGCAGTTCACTATGTTTAAGAGTTACTTGTTCTTTGCCATTCTTTGTCTGTATTGTGTACTCAGCATCGAGTGTTGTTATTGTTCCTGGTAATTCAGAGAGTTTTTGTGTATTTACTTGTCTTACCTCTTCATTTGATGAAGCGACAAACACTGCATCTGTAGGTAATTTATCTGTAACACGGCTGTTGATAGCATTCAATATTTCTATCTTGTCCTCAGAACTTAATGGCTGACGAAAAGCATCAAGGATTGTGACAAAAGAAGGGTCGTTTGCTTGACGATACGATTTCGTTAACTCAAACAGCTTGATGTTAACTAATTCTTTCTTTACGATATGACTGTCAAAAAAGTAAATACCTCCATATTCATTTTTCAAATACTCTAAGACTGCATCATCGCTTACAATTGGTGGAAGTTGAAACATGTCACCCACAAGAACAATCGATATGCCACCAAATGGCTTGTTATTGCACAATGCTCTTTGGCATATTTGGTTCATCATCTCGAACAAATCTGCACGAACCATAGATATTTCGTCTATGATTAGCAACCGAACGGATTTTAAAGCTATTCCCCAGACCTTTACTTTGGCATCAATTAGGTTTTGTGGATTTTGATAACCTTCATCCAAGTCATCCAAAACCCCATAGAAATAGGAATGAATAGTCCTTGCTCCATGATATAAGGAGGCAGCTAAGTTGGTGGGTGTCAGAACTTGACACCCACCAACTTCAGATACAAGCTTCTTAATCAGGTATGTTTTACCACATCCTGCTTTACCATGAACGAATGTTATACCAGAAGGAATTCCCTTAAGATACTTAAGAACATCTTCCTGTGTACTTCCTTTGATATTTTGGACTAATGATGCAAATCTCATAAACTTTTCTAAATAACTATATTAACCTCTTCTGGTGGCCCAGGTAGTTCAATGGAATCAGTTGGGCCTACGCTCTTACCGCCAAGTCCGATTACATCAGAAACCCAAACAAAGAACTTCTTAAATGAAGTTGCGTCCATCGTGTCAAGACGGAACACTTGGTCTGTCAACTGCTGGAGAGGTTCAACTTTTGCCTTGGGACCTGCGGCACAGGCAACTATGCTTGCAAAGTTAAGGTTTTTCACTTTCGGAATAATCTGATTATAATCTTGCACGTCGCTTGGTTTCCCATCTGTGAGAACAAAAAGCAAAGGCCGCCAATCGCCCTTTTGTTCTGGGGTTCCTTTTTTTACTTCTAAGTTTATTTTGTCGCAGAGCATCATTAAAGCTTTACCCAAGAAAGTAGGTCCAGAATCTGGAGTAACTATATTGGGAATCTGAAGATTTTCAAGTTCCGTGAGTGGCAGGACTTGACTTACTTCTCTGTCGAACGTGATAATGCTGATACACACGGTTTCAAGTGCATAGGGGTCTTGACGCAAAGTTGCAATCATATCTGCTAATCCAACCTTTACACTCTCTATCGGCTCTCCTTTCATAGAGCCACTAGTATCTATCAATATATAAACTGGTAAATGTCTCATTCCTGCTTATATTAAAAGTGGCACAATGTGTTTAGGTCATTGTGCCACCGTTATACATGTTATACTACGATATTCACTTCAGGAGGTGGTGGTGGCAACTCGCTCATTGTTGTAACATCGCCATGCGTGTCCTCTACTTTCTGGCTTCCCGTGCTGATACTTGCACTTACCCATTTGAAGAACGCTTTAATGGTTGCGCTGTCAGCAGTATCCAACTGCACCACGTTCTCAGTAATCTGCTTTAGGGTGTTGGTGTTTGCGCCCTGTCCTGCAGCACAAGCTACAACCATGCCAAACTTACGTTTTTTAAATTCGCTTAGTCCTTTCTGTAAATCATCAGTAGGCTCTCCATCAGTCATAATAAACACGATTGGTTTCCAATCGCCCTTTACTTCTGCGGTTGTCTTTACAATTTCAGAGTCAACTTTTTGAGCCAACAAATTCAAAGCTTCACCCAAAGCGGTACAACCGCTTGCGTCAATATGAGGAGGTTGGAACGAAGCCAATTCTGTCAATGGTGCAAGCTGCTGTGCGCTTGAATTGAATGTTATAATACTAATATATGCAGTTTCAAGTGCATACGGGTCACTCCTCAATGTAGAAACAAGTGTTTGAACACCGTTCTTCACCGCCTCTATAGGTTCTCCATACATTGAACCTGATGTATCAAGTAACAGATATACAGGTAATCTTCTCATAGTTATTTCGTATATGAATTTAATATTTTCTTGATTGTAAGACAGAGATTAGAATTTGGTAGGTTACCATCAGAATGGTCAAAAGCATCACCAATAGCGGCAAACTTCCATTCACCATTGCGACGATAGAGTTTTCCCAATATCAATGCATTCTTTCCTGTAAATTGTTCTTCTTTTGCTACGTCATATTGTGCGAATACATTGGTTACACGCCGTACATCTGTTTGACTACCTTCGTACTCGCACATACGAATAGCAGCATAAGGAACTTTCTTAAAATCAATACCTGTGGGCGAGAAAATATCCATAAAAAAGAAAATTTGGTCAACGGTAGGATTCACTTTTGTCAGGTCAACAGTGATAATTTCGTTGTCCAGTCCATCATCGCCACCTTTATCACCTTCAGTATCATCTGGGGTGTGGAACATTGATTTATCTTTTGACCAGTCATCTCCTTTTGGTAACCCTGGATATATTTTTGAGAATATACTAGGGTAGATTCTTCCATTATATAGTGGAGAATAAAGTGTATCAACCAGTTGACCATTTGCATTGACCATAACACAACTCAGGTCAATATCTAAGTCAACTTCTTCGTCAGCTAAATGAGTTTTTCTTCCAAACCCAAGGAATCCCTCTTTGTCAACGATTTCTATTTTTCGTCCAGTCTTAAGAGCACCCCAGTTACAGCCGACCATAAATCGGGTAAGCTTTGCACCAGTTTCTTTTTCAAGGTTGATGCGTTGACCTTTTTCAAGTTTTATTGCCATACTAAAATTGTTTATACATTAAACCAATAGATCTATCAATCCAATGACCATCATAATGACTCCGATAATAATTTGAAACCATTTGGTCTGTTGTGGAGTGCGGTCATTTGCATAGATTCCATTATATAGGTGTCGACCGCCCAGACATAAACATCCCCAAGCTATAAAATAATGCCAAGACATATTAATCTTTACTTCCAGGTTTGTAATTAAATCCCCATCCATATCGACGGTCACAGTCGCTGTGACTATCATGGAATGTAACAAGTTTCTTAACCGTAATAGAGTTATCTCCTCCAAAATCAAGTTCAGCTATGGCGCAAAAGCGTTTGTTGCTTGAATGTTGTCCCATTTCCACAATAATATCTTCATTGCCTGGTACTTTAACCTTTACAACTGCATTTGTTTCTGCCCACTTTGCAACACCTTCAAATATAAATGTATAAACAACGATCCGCTTAATATCGTTCACGCCTTTTGGATTCACAAGGATAGTTTCTCCAGAAGAAGAGCCGCCGCCACGATCATCGCCTTGATGCCAAATGTATGGTTTCTGGTCATAACATCCCTGACGTGTTACCTGATGACGATTTCCACCACGATTATGTGAAAACTGCAAACCGTCAATAAGCATCTTAGAACCATCACGCAGTTCGTAGAAACAACCTAAATCAAGGTCAACGGGTTTCCCAAACATCTGTTTTAGAAGACCTCCCTTGCTCCAGTCAAGATTGATAACAATCTCACCAGAAAAAGAAAAACTGCCTTTTTCAAGGTTTATCCGATGCTGGTCACCTGACTTTTCGAGGACAATAGCCATAATTACTGATATTTATTCACCAATGCTTGTAATCCGCCCTTGTTACCAATACCCATTGCCTCAAACTTCCACTCACCATTACGACGATAAAGGCGACCGAATTCAACGGCTGTTTCAATAGAGAAGTCTTCATCAAGGTCGTAACGAGCAATCTCCTCATTTGTAATTGAATTGTAAATACGAATATACGAATTACGAACTTGACCGAAGTTCTGTTTCCTTTCTTCTGCCTTGTAGATTGTTGCTGTGAAAATAATTTCCTGAACTTGCGGATCGACCTTTGTCAAATCGACATTCAGTGTCTCGTCGTCACCTCCATCGCTGTTACCGCCAGTCAAATCATCACCTGTAGATTCCACAGATCCATCTGGTGATTTCTGATTGTTGTAGAATACGAAGAACTCATCTTTGGGCAACTTCTTGTTGCCACCTAACATGAATGCAGAAGCATCCAAATCAAAGTCAAAACCGGAACCCTCGTTGGGATCCCATCCGAGTCCAACACTAACTTTCGACAGGCCAATTTCGATTCTCTGTCCTTTTTCCAATGATATTGCCATAATTGCTCAAAATTTAAGTGATTAATAAATTCTGATGCAAAGATAGCCATAATTATAATGTGTATCTTAAAAGTTGCAACCTTGCAACCAGATTGACAATTGCATAGGAATAAATGTCATGCAAGGTTACATAGCAAGCAATTGTCCCCAGAACTCCGACTCCTCAAAAGGACGAATGGAGGCCGTTGCTGTGTCAAAGCACAGGCACAGTTCTGGCGGTATAGTGACACAATAGTTACCAAACATATTTCGCTGTACCAAATAATCGTCGGGCTGATTCAATAAATCCCCTAACTGTCGGAACTGCCTCTTTATCAAACTAATCATCGGAAGTCTATTCTCTGGCAATTCTATCTGAGGAGCTTTCGATCGTTCACCTCCAAAATTCTCATAAAGAATTTCATATTTCCGCTGTATAGCAGCCATACGATGATTATATCTGTCTAAAGATTTTGGCCCGCTTGGTTTGTTAAAATTTATTCCTCCACTTGAAGATTCAAGTAGAAATAAGGCATATAACGCCTTTTCACGGCGATGCAATCCGGAAATCTTACTGTCTGCTTCTGGCAAAAGGATGTCACCGTGAACAAGGTCAACAACGACACTACTCCTTATCCCTTTCTTATATATAAAGGAATCAAAAATCTGTTTATGAAATCCATGATAAACAAATCTCCATTTTTCTTCATACAAAGGACTTAAAACGTGTGGTTTATACATTGACACAAACGTATCAACAATACGTCTGATAAAAGTCAGAGCATCATCTTCCATTGTAATAACCAAGAAATTTTCAAAGTTTTTGCCACAAACATTTGAATTACCAATTCTAAGCATTATAGATGGTAAAGAATGCACTAAGTTGTTTATTTTCATATGTCCCACGATTTCGGATCTACAAAAATCGGATGTACTTAAAGCCGTAAGTTGTTTAGCGACGCGTTCCATTTGGGTATCGCTAATAGTTGGATATAGAAAAGAAATGAGTGTATTTAAATCTTCTGCAGATAAAGATCTATAATGTTCTCCAATCTTAGGAATATATACAAAATTCAGTCCAACTAAACGTAATTCATTTAGGATTTCTCTGTAGTGGATACCTATTTCACGGTTTGTCTCCTTGTAATATTCTCCTTCTACATATAGAACTTGCGAGTTATCTATAGTGATGTCATCAGGTAACTCTACGGAAAAAATATCAGATTGATTAGAAAGTTTTTTTGACAAACATGCAAAAACTGCTAATAAATGAATAGCTTCTTCTCTAGAGCAAACATTATCAGACATAGTCAAGCCTCTTAAATCACCCCATAAATCTTGCTTGAGACTTTCTGGCTCTGACTTTAAGGTATTGAAAGCGTCTGCCATTGATATCGTATCGGCAAATATCTCATCTTCACGCTTAATACCATATTTTAAACGAATACCATTTAAGAAATCGATTTCATGAGTATCAATGATTGCATCAGCTTTAACCATATCTGACACTATACGCATAATACTAGCACGTTCTATC
>R22__coassemble_899_pt1 | contig 16708 bp, 18 predicted proteins | sample R22__metabat2_high_PE_007 | metagenome-assembled genome bin R22
GACACTCAAGCTTTCAAGGTTTGGAAGCGTAGCGATTTCGTCGGAGAATTAAAAAGACCCTTCCCAGCTCCCCTCCAGAGGGGAGGGGCTCATCACAGCTTGAGATACTTAATTAGTAATTTCATAATAGAGAAGCCTTAGCGCTTCTCTTTTTTATTCCTCATTTATCATTTAGCAAAGCGCCTTAGCTTTTCTCTTTTTTATTTCTCAGCTGTTATTTTGCTAACGTCTCCTCCCCTCTGGAGGGGAGGATGGGAGGGGTCTTCCCTTTTTCTATCCTTTCATCAGAATCCTATGATCCTTCTCGAATGAAGCAGGATATTTTCCCTGAAGGCACATGTTGACAATGATGTTGGCGAGCAGTTCCTCGTCGCTGAGGTCAACACCCTGAGCACGAGAGAGAGTCTTGCCCAAGCACACTTCCCATGTTGATTGGAAGTTGTTGTCTTTAGCTCCCATATATTGATTGCCCGAACCATCGGTGGCCTTAAGCATTTCGTATTTAATGCTCTTCTTTGAAGGCACTGGCTTCATGTTGAGCATCATGTTGTAAGCGTTCTCCAACTGTGGACGGAACTTGCTTGTTCCTGGGAACATGTCGTTGATGACCGGCATGAGTTCATCAAACGAATAAGCTTGAATGAGTTGGTAAAGTTTCATATTCTTTTTATTGTTGAAAGTAAAAAGGTGATAGTATGAATGTGGAAACAACTCCGGCTCATACTATCACCCTTGTTTATTGATAGCGACTGTGGTGAACAGTCGTTCTGTTCTTAGAATTTAGCCATCTTGATAGCTACAACGGCACATTCGTCGCCCTTGTTGCCAAGGCGTCCGCCAGCACGATCCTGAGCCTGCTGCAAGTCGTTGGTAGTTACCAAGCCATACACTACAGGAATGTTCTGAACGGCATTTAGATGAGCGATACCGTAGGTTACACCCTCGCAGATATAATCAAAGTGAGGAGTCTCGCCACGAATAACGCTTCCTAAGATGATGATTGCGTCAAATCCATCATTCTTGCACATCTGCTGTGCACCGTAAACAAGCTCAAAGCTGCCAGGTACGGTCTTCACATGGATATTCTCAGGCAATGTACCGTGCTTCTCGAGAGTTTTCACACAGCCGTCGAGAAGAGCGCCTGTAATTTCAGGGTTCCACTCAGCAACAACAATACCGAAGCACATGTTGCTTGCGTCAGGAACCTGACTGAAATCGTATTCTGATAAATTATGAAGTGCTGTTGCCATATTAGCGTGAAGCTCTTTCGATATACTTGTCAATCTCCTGACTCTGAACGAGAGCAGAATTTACGTAGTTCTTCTTGATGTTCTGATAGATTTCGAGAGCATCGGCCTTGTTGCCCTGGCTTTCGAGAATCTCAGCAGCCTGAAGAAGGAAAGTAGGAGAGAGACTGTTGTTAGTGTCATCTTCTGCTTTAGCGTCAGCCATCTTAGCAGCCTTCTTCAAAGCGTCAACAGCCTTGTCGAGCTGGTTAAGGTGAGCATAAGCATTACCAAGAGCAGCCTGTGCAGCTGGACTTACCATAGCATCGCTTGAAGCGCTGTAAGCCTCGAGACTGTTAACTGCTTCCTGCCACTTGTTGAGGTTAGCATAGCAAAGACCAGCGTAGAGGTTAGCGAGATTAGCTGCATCTGTACCGCTGAAATCATCAGCAACCTTTACAAAGCCTGCATAGCCAGCACCGTCGCCGTTAAGAGCCTTGTCGAACATCTCGTTGTTGAAATATTCCTGACCTTTGGCCAAAGCTGTGCTTGCCTTCTCCTCACGTGGACCAGAAACATAAGCCTTGTAGAGGAAGAAACCTGCGATAACTACTACTGCTGCTGCTACAGCAATAAGGATGGTCTTCTTGTTTTTGTTGAAGAAGGCCTCTGATTTGCTCAACTGATCTTCTACGTTGAGAGCATCTTGTGCGTTTTTGTTTGCCATTATTTTATTTTGTTTTTTTGTTATTCATTAATCAGCGCAAAAGTACAGAATTTATCCCATATATTGAAATTTATTTCTTCTTTTTTTCGTTTTTCAATACTAAAAGGAGTAACTTTGCATCAAGAATATCGATATTTCATGATACTGAATAAACTTTCTGTAGTAAATTTTAAGAACATACGCACAGCGTCTCTCGACTTCTCGCCTAAACTGAATTGCCTTATCGGCAGTAACGGTATGGGCAAGACAAATATTCTTGATGCTGTGTATTATCTGTCTTTTTGTCGAAGCGCCTTTAATCCCGTTGATTCGCAGATAATTACTCACGGCGAGGATTTTATGGTGCTTGAAGGCAGCTACTCTTCTGATCACGATGATGTTGAGAACATATACTGCGGTATGAAGCGTGGCAGCAGAAAGCATTTCAAACGCAATAAAAAAGAATACAAACGCCTTTCGCAGCATATTGGTCTTATTCCACTTATTTTTGTTTCTCCAGCTGATGCTTCATTGATTGACGGAAGCAGCGAAGAACGCCGTAAACTCATGGATATGGTTATTGCGCAATACGATAATGCGTATATGGATGAGTTGTCGGCATACAACAAGGCTTTGCAGCAGCGTAATGCTCTGCTTAAGATGGAGGAAGAACCTGATGTGGCGTTGATGGAGATATGGGAAACACAGATGGCTGAAGCAGGCGAGGCCGTTTACAGAAAGCGTGATGCATTCATAAAGGAACTTGTTCCAGTGTTTCAGAAAATCTACAGCAGCATAGCAGGTGAGCAAGAGGTAGTGTCATTGAACTACATCTCTCATTGTCAGCGCGGTCCGCTGCTTGATGTTATTCAGCGCGACAGATTCAAAGACAGAGCCGTAGGCTATTCGCTTCATGGTATTCACAGAGACGATTTAGAGATGTTGTTGGGTGGTTATCAAATGCGTCGTGAAGGCAGTCAGGGACAAACCAAGACTTTCTCTTTAGCTTTGAAACTGGCTCAGTTTGATTTCCTTTGCCGCACCAATTCAGCTACAACCCCTCTGTTGCTTCTTGACGATATCTTTGATAAACTCGATGCACAGCGTGTAGAGAAAATAGTGCAGTTGGTGGCAGGCGATCACTACGGTCAGATATTTATTACAGACACCAACCGAGATCATCTCGATAGCATCTTGAAGCACACTAATCTTGATTACAAAATATTCGAAGTTGTTGACGGAGATATTCGTCAGAGAATGGAATAAAAGAAAGGAGGATACATGTTCAAGCGTCAAGTAAAATCATTGGATGAGGTATTGCAGAAACTCTTGCGCGACGAGGGCTTTGAAACACCGTTGAAAGAGCGTCGACTGATGGAATCATGGGATACTGTGGCAGGTCCTTTTGCAGCAAGATATACTGGCGATAAGTATATTCGTAATCAGGTGTTACACGTGAAGATTACAAATCCCGCTCTGAAGGCCGACCTTAGCATGATGCGCGCTCAGCTTGTTAAGCGACTGAATGAAACTGCTGGCAGTTTTGTTATTACCGACGTGAAATTCTTTTAATAAATAATCTCGTTCATGAGTACGTCGTAAGGTAAGACTGGCACTGTTTCCACCTTTTGGAAACCAAAGCATACGCCTATCTTATACGTGTTCTTCATCTTTTTAAGCAAACGATCGTAATAGCCTTTCCCTCTTCCCAAACGGTGACCAGCTGAATCAAAGCTCATACCAGGAATAATGGCAAGGTCAATATCGTTGTATTCTTCAAAGGCCTTGCCCGTTGGCTCCATGATATTCATGCTTCCTGGAATCATACTGTCTATGCCACGATATTCTCTTATCTCCATGTTTTCAGAATCAACGACAACAGGCAACAGTATTCTCTTGCCCTTTTTGCTTAGTTGCTCTATAAGCGCATGAGTATTCACCTCGCCAGGTAGGGAATAATAAAGCAAAATAGTATTTGCCTCTATCACCTTCTTGTGAGAGAGAATCTTGTTAACAACAGCAAGGGAGAGCTCGTCCAATTGCTGTTGGCTGAATTCTCCCTTACGTTTGCGTATCTCGTGTCTGAGTTCTAATTTATTCATTTCGTCTTTTTAACAGGCTTCTTAGGGAATGCCTCTTTTTTAAAGAACACTTGCTTAGCTTTAGCTATAACTGGGTCGTCGAGGTTTATATACTCTGACCACGCTTCTTCATCAAGAATGTTATAGATGATGCGACTGTTAATATAACGCTCAAGCAGATGATGGCTCTTCTTAATCATCAGGTTACGGCGCTGTAAGCCTCGCTTGTCTGCCCATGTAGCAAACTTGTCAACCATGTTCTGCTTTTCCAGATAATCAGCCATCTCTGTCATTTCCTGGAAATTGTTCAGTTTCAGGCGGTTGTCGTCGGTGTATGTATAAGCAAACTGCAGAATATACTTAGGCGATTGCAGATAGTATGATGTGTAGGCTGTAGTGTCTTCTGGAACGAAGATATCAGGTGTGATACCACCTCCGCCATATACCACGCGACCGTTATTAGTATAATATGGTTTGCCAGAGTGCTTGATACTATCTTGAGAATAAATCTCGCCGTGCTGATAGCGTGTGAGCAAATCGCGTTCGTAGCTTGAATCATCACCACCAGTGTAAGGCTTCTGAATGCAACGTCCAGAAGGAGTGTAGTAGCGAGCCACGGTAAGACGAATCATACTGCCGTCGCGGAAAGCTATCTGCTGCTGGACAAGTCCTTTACCAAATGAACGGCGGCCAATGATGGTACCACGATCGTTGTCTTGCATGGCACCTGCAAAAATCTCTGATGCTGAAGCCGAGAACTCGTTGATAAGCACCACAAGCGGAATCTTCTGATAGCTGCCACGACCGTCAGAACGGTAATCCTGACGTGGACTCTTTCGGCCTTGTGTATAAACAATAAGTTTGTTCTTAGGCAAGAACTCGTTAGCCATCTGAACGGCACTCTGAAGGTATCCACCTGTATTGTCACGAAGGTCAATGATAAGGTTCTGGAAGCCTTCCTGCTGCAGTTTGGCAAGTGCGATAAGCAACTCTGGATAGGTTGTTTCGCCAAAGTTCTTTATGCGAATATATCCAGTGCTGTCGTCAACCATATATGTTGCAGTGATACTCTTCTGTGGGATATCTCCGCGGGTAACGGTAACCTGTGTTACTTTAGTCTGGCCATAACGAATAACACCAATCTTCACCTTTGAGTCTTTTGGACCTTTCAGGCGGTGCATAGCCTCTTCAGTAGTTACAACCTTACCGACAAAAGGTTTTTCGTCGATAGTAACAATCTTATCGCCGGCAAGAACACCAGCACGTTCAGCCGGGCCATTCTTGATAACATTCTGTACACGAATAGTATCTTGGTTTATAGTAAACTCAATGCCTACTCCCGAGAAACTACCCTTTAGCTCGTCGTTGGTTGTCTGCATCTCTTTCGCGCTAATATATACAGAGTGTGGATCAAGTTCAGCAAGTATCTGAGGTATAGCACCATCAACAAGCGAGTCGATGTTTACCTTATCCACATATTGATCTTCAATGATGTGCAGAAGATCGTTAAGACGACTGCTTCCAGAGTTGATGATGTTCAATCTATTGCCCGAGAAATGATTAGCATAGAAAGTGCCAATCAATATACCGACTACAACGCACAGCGCCATAATCAAGGGCATATAGCGATTATTTTTATTCATATTCTCCATAAAATCAATTGCGTTCTTACGCTATTTCAAATCTCCAAGATCTTTGTAAACAATCTCTATTCCGGCACGTTTCAGAAGGTCGATACCATCGGTAAGGCGATATTTCTCTCCATAAACAACGCGTTTAATACCAGATTGGATGATGAGCTTTGCACATTCTATGCATGGTGAAGCTGTGACATATAGAGTACTGCCGTCGCTGTTGTTGCTGCTTCGAGCCAGTTTGGTGATGGCATTAGCTTCGGCATGAAGAACATAAGGCTTGGTGACATTATTGTCATCTTCACATACGTTTTCAAATCCGCTTGGTGTACCATTGTAGCCATCAGAGATAATCATCTTGTCTTTGACTACAAGTGCACCTACCTTACGGCGTTGGCAATAGCTGTTTTCAGCCCATATACGTGCCATGCGCAGGTAGCGCTCATCGAGCTTGTCTTGTTTACTTTTTGATTCCATTTCTTTCAAGTAATGCGTCTATTGTTGGTTTACGTCCGCGGAAACGGGTGTATAAAGTCATCGGATGTTCTGTACCACCTTTGCTCAGAATATTGTCACGGAAGTTCTGGGCTGTTGCTTCATCAAAGATACCATTCTCCTTGAACATACTGAACGCATCAGCATCGAGTACCTCAGCCCATTTATAGCTGTAGTAGCCGGCTGCATAGCCTCCTGCCATAATATGGCTGAACTGCACAGTCATACATGTGTCGGGAAGTTGTGTGGTGATAATTGCTTTCTCCCATGCTTTTTTCTCGAATGGCATAATCTCATCAGTGAAGGCATCCTTCTTGGTGTAGTATGCCATATCCAGAAGTCCGAAGCTCACCTGGCGCAAGCAGTTGTAGCCTGCAAGATAGTTTCTGCTTTTGTGTATGCGTTCAATTAGCTCGTCAGGGATAGGCTCGTTTGTCTGGTAGTGAAAAGCAAAGGTACGTAGAAAATCTTTCTCAATAGAATAGTTTTCCATGAACTGACTTGGCAGTTCAACGAAATCCCACCATACGTTTGTTCCGCTAAGACTTTCGAAGCGTGTGTTAGCAAACATTCCGTGAAGCGAGTGACCAAACTCATGCAGGAATGTCTCAACCTCGCTCAGTGTGAGTAGGGCAGGTTTTTCCTCGGTTGGTTTGGTGAGGTTCATGACAACACTGACATGAGGACGAGAGTTCTCACCCTTGCGGGTAATCCATTGTCCCTTGAATTCTGTCATCCACGCACCGCCTTGTTTGCCTTTACGGGGATAGAAGTCGGCATAGAACACAGCAAGATAACTGCCGTCCTTATCAAACACCTCGTATGCTTTTACATCAGGGTGATACACCTGTATATCTTTGTTCTCCTTGAAGGTAATGCCATACAGTTTGTTGGCAAGACCAAACACTCCGTCAATAACCTTGTCGAGTTGGAAATAAGGGCGGAGCATCTCAGAGTCGAGATTATATTTCTCTAATTGCAGCTTATGACTGTAGAAACCGAAGTCCCAAGGCATAAGTTGGAAATCATTGCCTTCCATGGCCTTTGCCTTAGCTTCAATCTCCTTTAGCTCGTTTTCTGCTGTAGGCTTGTATGCATCAATGAGGTTGTTAAGCAAGTCATACACGTTGCCAACACTACTTGCCATACGGTGCTTCAACACATAGTCGGCATAAGTGTCGTAACCCAACAACTGAGCAATCCCACGACGAAGATTAATCAGTCGCTTGCAAATCTCAATGTCGTGCTCTGTATTGTCATGAGTGCATACGGTGTTGCGAGCCATATACATCTTCTTGCGAAGTTCGCGTTGTGTAGAGAAAGTCATGAAAGGCGAATAGCTTGGGTAGTCAAGGGTGAACACCCAACCTGTCTTGCCATTCTCTTTTGCGTTGTGTGCAGCTGCCTCTTTAGCTGAATCTGGTAAACCGTCGAGTTCTTTCTCGTCGGTAATATGCAGAGTAAATGCTTTGTTTTCTTTTAGCAGGTTTTGTGAAAACTGCAGTGAAAGCATAGACGCTTCCTCAGTCAGCTTGCGCAGTTTTTCTTTTCCTTCCTCATCAAGAAGGGCACCACTTCTAACAAAACCATCGTAGCTCTTGTCAAGAAGCATCTGCTCCTCGGTAGTAAGTTCACGGTCAGGGTTGTCGTGAACCGCCTTTATACGTGCAAAAAGTTTTGGGTTAAGACTAACATCATTGCTGTGCTTAGTGAGAATAGGACTAATCTTTTGTGCAAGAGCATCAAGGTCATCATTTGTTTCTGCACTAAGCATGCATGAAAACACGTTGCTCACGCGGTCGAGCAAATCGTAATAGTGCTCACCTTTTGTCAGGTCAACACGTGCAAGAGTGTTGTCGAATGTAGGAGGTTCTGGATCGTTAATTATCTTGTCTATTTCCTCATCGTCACGGCGAATGCCCTCCATAAAGGCTTCTTCGTAGTCAGAAGTCTTTATGCGATTAAATGGTACCGTGTCGTGTGGTGTATTATATGAAACGAAAAAAGGATTCTCTCGATTTTCTTTCTCTAACTCATTCTTTGTCATACTAACGTCTATGTTTTATGCAAAGATAACGTAAATGCCCGAAATAACAAAGATTTGACAGAAAGTTTTAACTTTAGTTTATGAGTTTATAAGTTTGCGACTTTTTGAGTTTTAACTTCTAATCTTTAGAGTAGGGTAGAACTCACAAACTAATAGACTTATAAACTAAAACGCGGTTTCTACTGCAGCTATATCTATATTCCCCCTACTTAGCTTCAGCCACCCTTGCTCTTCCAGTCTGTTAAGAGCTCTCGACACATCAAGGCGCGAGTCGTTTATCTCGTTGGCCAGTTGAGTCATTTTTATTTTTATGTTCTTGTGTCCAACAGGCGTAAGACAACGGAAGCGAATCCAGTTTACTATCCGTTCTTAAAGTGAAGACGGATATTTTTTTAGTAGATTACGTTGTAATTTTTGACTCTGTGTAGATATGATGTTCAGCAGGTTTATTCGGAAAATATCATATCTGTCACTAAGCTTTTTTGTTTCTTCACGGTCAAGGGTGATAAAACTGCAAGGTTCTATTGTTGTAAAAGTCTTTGTGAAACGTTGAGTGAGACCAAAAATGTGTTCAGGTTGAATGATTGCAGGTGCCTTCAACTCTTCGGTGATAATATATCCGTGGTCGTCAGATGTGGTGGTAACACTGGCTACACCCGACACAAGAAATATTAGTTCCTGGCAAGGGTCATTTTCTTTTACTATCGTCTTTTGAGGGGCAAGTTTCAAGAAGCCAAAGCGTGTTTGGCCAATGATAGACTCCAAGTCAGGATGGTTCATACCCTGAAACAAGGGCAGTTCCAACAGTCTGTCATATATTTTTAGTCCCTCCTTATTCATAAGTTATTTATATTTGAAGTTAGAAGAAGATAGAAGGAGATAGAAGAAGTTATAAGACAAATGTTCAATTGTTAAGAATCTTATCCTTCAGACTTGGTGAGAACCACACCTTCAGTTCGCCCTTATTATCTGAATAAATAAAATAAGCCATCAGTTCAGGGTGTTCTTCCAACACTTTCTTAGCCTTTTCTATTCCCATAACCATAAACGCAGTAGCATACGCGTCAGCAGTAGCACAGTTCTTTGTGAGAACGGTAGCTGAAAGTAAGCTATGCTGCACAGGATAGCCAGTCTTGGGGTCAATGGTATGTGCGTATTTCTTTCCTCCTTTATAATAGAAATTTCTGTAGTTACCACTTGTAGCCATAGCCTTGTCAGTAACGTTGAGCACCGTTTGCAACTCTTGGTTTACGTTAAGACTGTCGTCTGAAGGCTTTGTAACACCAATCTTCCAAGGCAAACGCTTCTCGCTGATGCCATGAGTGACCACCTCGCCGCCAATTTCAATCATGTAGTTTTTGATGCCCTTCTTCTCAAGCATCTGAGCCACCATATCACTGCCGTAACCTTTAGCTATTGCCGAGCAGTCGAGCATTATTCTCTTGTCACTCTTTATAACATTATGGTTCTGCAGTTCCACCTTGTCAAAGCCAACAAGAGCACGTAACGAGTCAATTTGGTGCTTGTCAGGAGTTTTTCCCTGTTTGAACCCAAATCCCCATGCGTTTACAAGTGGGGCTACAGTGATATCGAAACATCCGTTAGTATTGTCAGAGATGGTCTGTGCTAACATAAACACATCTTCAAACATCTTGTTTGTTGTTACCTTCTCGTTTCTGTTTATCTTCGAGATAATAGATGTCTTGTTGAATGGCGATAACGAATTATCTACATCATTAAGAGTCTTGACAATCTCGTCGTTCAGATCATCGTCATACTGATAGGTAACATGATAGACAGTTCCGAAGATGAAACCCTCGTTATGCTGATATGGAGTATTTCTCTGGCTCACAATCACCCATACAGTACCTAATATAAGTAACAGCAGAAAAGGAATCTGCCACAAAAGTTTGCTTCTCTTCATAATATTTATAGTTTATGAGTTTGTGAGTTTTTAGTTAATGGGATGTGAGGTTAGAACTCAAAAACTATAAAACTCAAAAAAAACTTAAACACTAATGTTACAACTCAAACGTTACATTAAAAGTACCGCCAAGTCGGGTTGAGCCACTCTTTCCAAAGCCTGGAACATACCAAGGTGTACCAAAGTCGCCAGCCTTACTATATAGCTTCTTGCGGTATCTTACAGTCCAGCCCATACGTACAGGTCCCCATATCTTTGCATCAACACCAAACGAGAATTCAAGCCAGTGGTAGTTACATTTCACACCTTCAGCATTGTATTCCACATTGTCTTTCCATACAGGGTCAACGATATTAGGGCTGTTTACATCATATTTGAAACTTGTATAGGCGTAGCGCACACCGCCAAGCAAACGATAGATGTCGTGCTTGTTCTTCATGAGGTTAAAGTCCATACCTGCTCTTACGTATGGTGCATTGGTCTTGTATGTTAGCTGAGTAGCCACATCTTCAGCGTTGGCCTTTCCCCAACCCAGTTCCACAACAGGGAAATATTTATCCTTTAGGTTTATGCGTGCCGCCGCCTCATACTGTCCGTAGTCGCCAAACATCATTTCGGCAGGACCAACAAGGTCAACCGACACCGCCACACCACGGAAAAGAGGTATGCTGTCAGCAGTTTCTGCAATAATATTCTTCTTGCTGCCACCCTGTGCATGCGCATTCAGTAGCATTAAAAGCAATACACTAATACTTAATGCTCTTGAAATAAATATAGAATGTACTCTTTGATGCATCATAATTTACATTAGGGTTGTTGATCACAATAGAATCAATGCAGTTGCGAGTATAGCTGATGTTTTCTATATGATGAAAAAAAGCTGGACTACAGTCAACAGCCTCAAAATGAGGGGTGTTGGTCTTTTTTATCACGATAGTATCATGATAGGTAGTCACTGTGTCTGTATATATCAGGTGAATCTTGTCTTCCTCGCGTTGGTAGCTCATAGGAATCTCGAAGCTGTCAACAGCGGTAATCTGGTTAAACCATGTAGAGTCGTTCTCATCACCTAAATCAATGATAGCCGTTAGGTTACCATCAATCTTTTTCACCTCTCCAGCTAATTTATATTTGGTATATACCTTGCTGTTTAGCGGACAGTCGATACTTGAACAGGCTGCAACGAGGAAAACCATAGCCGTAATCCATAGCTTGCCACTCAGTAGCAAGCCTGAAAAACGTTTATATGTGCTATTTTTTCTCATTTTCTAATTTCTAACTCCTATCTTCTAACTCTTAACTTCTAACTCTTAACTTCTAACTCTTAACTTCTAACTCCTATCTCCTAACTCTTAACTTCTAACTTATTTGATTCTTATTTCCTTCTCAATCTGATAGTCATTGCGACGAGGGTTCTGACGAGAAACCAAATCGCCAATGAAACCAGCAAGGAAGAACTGACTACCCAACAGCATTGCAGTGAGGGCAATATAGAAGCTTGCGTGATTGCTGAGTAAATCGCCATAAACACCATTTGTTAGTGTTACAATCTTGTCAACGATAAGCCAGCAAAGAGCAATGAAACCTACAAAGAAGGTCAAACTGCCGATAAAGCCAAACACATGCATAGGCTTCTTGCCGTAGTGGGTAAGGAACCACAGTGTAAGCAAGTCAAGATAACCATTAACAAAACGGTTGATACCAAACTTAGAAACACCGTATTTACGTGCCTGATGATGAACAACCTTTTCGCCAATCTTGTCGAAACCTGCATTCTTGGCAAGGAAAGGAATATAACGATGCATTTCGCCATACACCTCAATATTCTTAACAACCTCTTTCTTATATGCCTTCAAACCACAGTTAAAGTCATGAAGGTTATGCACGCCTGAAATCTTGCGAGCTGTGGCATTGAAAAGTTTTGTTGGAATAGTCTTTGACAGTGGGTCATAGCGCTTCTGCTTATATCCAGAGACAAGGTCGTAACCATCTTCGGTAACCATTCTGTAGAGTTCTGGAATCTCGTCGGGCGAATCCTGAAGGTCGGCATCCATAGTGATTACAACATCGCCTTGTGCAGCCTCGAAGCCACAATATAGAGCAGGGCTCTTTCCGTAGTTTCTACGGAACTTAATACCCTTTACATTATTATCTTTGTTTGCTAAATCTTCGATAACCTCCCAAGATGAATCAGTTGAACCATCATTGATGAAAATAATTTCATAGCTGAACTTATTCTCGTTCATTACGCGCTGAATCCAGCTGTGTAATTCTGGTAGTGATTCAGCTTCGTTAAAAAGAGGTACGATAACAGAAATATCCATAGTTATATATTTTGTTTTCTTTTAATTACTTTTCCAAGGAACGCTAAGAATATTGATATGATAAAACCAATGATAACATTTTGTATCATGAATATAAATGCAAGATTCAGAGGCGACAGCTGCATCATTGGCTCAATACTGGCAAGAATGTCCTTCTCAACATCAATACCTTTTTCTTTATATGTACTTATCACGCTCAACGCTGTGGTGTTGATAAGACCCATAAACTGACCGCTGTCAAAGAAGCGGAAATATATGAATTGAATAACAGCAAAGATGAATGATGCGTAGAAAAATGTAAATACGCAGTAATAAAGGGCTTTGCGGTATGAGATAATGCCCTCAAGAGCATAGTCCCTGAACGAAAGCAAACGCCAAAACACAAATAGGGGAGTGCTCAATGTGAGAATACGACCTAATGAGCCCCCTGGTATAAACAGAGTGCAGAAAAAAGCTGCTATCCATAACAGTGCAAGAAGGGCACCGTCCTGACGTGCAAATGCTTTTGTTTGTGCAACAGTAATAATATCAATCATTATAATAATCTAATTGATTGCAAAGATAAGAAAAAAATGCGGAACATTTTTCCATCTTTCCATTTTTCTTTTTTGGTATTTAGCAAAAAAAGTATTAATTTCGCAAACACTATAGTATTAGTTTTTTTATTATGACACAACAGGAAGATATTAAAAATGCAATTGCTTGTATGAAACAGGGTGGTGTAATCCTTTATCCAACAGACACAGTCTGGGGTATAGGCTGCGATGCAACCAATCCTGAGGCAGTTGCTAAAGTATATGCAATAAAACATCGTGATGACAGTAAGGCACTAATCTGCCTTGTTGATTCAGACAATCGTTTACAGAAATATTTCAGAAATATCCCTTCTGTGGCGTGGGAACTCTTTGATTCCATCGCAGAAGGTGAACGCCCAACAACAGTAATCCTTGATGATGCTGTTAATATCGCTCCAAATCTTGTATCTGAAGACGGTAGCTTGGCTATGCGCATAACAAAAGAGCCCTTTTCTAAGGAGCTCTGCTATCGTTTTCAGAAACCTATCGTGAGCACAAGCGCTAATATCAGCGGAGAGCCTACAGCTCAGAACTATGGCGATATTAGCGAAGAGATTCTCAATGCCGTTGACTATGTATGCTGGACTCGTCGTCAGGAGCATAAACCTCACAAGCCAAGCAGCATAGTTAAGCTTGATAAGAATGGTCATGTTGAAGTAATTAGATAGTTTGAAAGAAGAACGACGGTGAAAAAACTAACTATTAATAGGATTAAGGATTGGCGCGAGAATCATGTCACAGACCGACAGATGACTCTTGTGCTTGCTTTCTTTATTGGTTTTTTTGCATCTGTAGCTGGTTTTATTCTACATAGTATCATACATCAGATACAATGGCTCTGCACCCGTGGCTTCAACACCGAGAGCGCCAACCTCTTGTATTTGATTTTCCCTGTATTGGGAATCTATCTTACTTCGCTCTTTGTTCGCCATGTGGTAAAAGACAATATCTCACATGGTATCACACGAGTGCTATATGCTATCAGTACCAAGCGCTCACGACTGCCTGGACACAACTGCTGGAGTTCGGTTGTTGCATCAGGAATAACCATCGGCTTCGGTGGTTCGGTAGGTGCCGAGGCGCCTATCGTGCTTACAGGTGCAGCCATCGGTTCAAACTTCGGTAAGATATTCAAGACCGACAACCACACCATGATGCTTCTTGTGGGTGCAGGTGCTGCTGCAGCTATTGCTGGAGTCTTCAAGGCACCTATCGCAGGATTGGTGTTCACACTCGAGGTTCTTATGGTTGACCTCACCATGGCTTCTCTGTTGCCAATCCTTATTGCCTGTGTCACAGCCACCTGTTTCACTTATATCTTTGTGGGAAGCGATCAGCTCTTCACCTTCCATCTTGATAATTTCTGGATGTTAGAGCGTGTACCTGCCTGTCTGCTTCTCGGTGTGTTCTGTGGTTTCGTCAGTCTGTACTTCATGCGCTCAATGACAGCCTGCGAGAATGTCTTTGCAAAGCTCAAAGACCGTCCTTATGCCAAGCTGGTGCTCGGCGGGTTCATGCTCAGCAGCCTTATCTTCCTTTTTCCTTCACTCTATGGAGAAGGCTACAGCAGTCTGAACATCCTTTTAGACGGTAAGACACAAGCCGACTGGAATCAGGTAATGAACAACTCGCTCTTTGCAGGAAACAGCGACCTGTTGGTAGTATATATCGGATTAGTGCTTTTCACTAAGGTGTTTGCCACATCAGCCACCAATGGTGCCGGCGGTTGTGGTGGTACTTTTGCACCTTCACTCTTTATTGGTGGATTCTCAGGGTTCTTCTTCTCACGAATATGGAACATGAACCAGATAGGTGTATATGTACCTGAGAAGAATTTCACACTTATGGGTATGGCTGGTGTAATGGCAGGCGTTATGCACGCCCCACTGACAGGCATCTTCCTTATTGCAGAAACCACAGGAGGCTATCAGCTATTCATGCCTTTGATGATAGTGAGTATCGTGTCTTACCTCACCATAAACATCTTCGAGCCACATAGTATCTATGGTATGCGACTCGCACGTGAAGGAAAGCTCATAACCCATCACACCGATAACTCTGTGCTCACCCTTATGAGTCTTGAAAGCATTATCGACCGACAGTTCACATCAGTATCACCTGACATGCCTTTAGGCAAACTTGTTAATGCCATCAGCAAGAGTCATACAGCCTTCTTGCCTGTTCTTGATAGTGCAGGAATACTGCTTGGTGAGGTTGATATATCTAAGATTCGACATATCATGTTCCGCACCGAGCTATACCATCGTTTTACTGTAAGTCAGATTATGACCCCTTGCCCAGCCAATTTAGGCGAAGACGACAAGATGGTTGATGTAATGGCTAAATTTGAAAAGACCAATAGTAACTTCCTTCCTGTTGTAGATGTGAATGGACTATTGATTGGTTATGTTTCCCGCACCCGCATGTATAGTATGTATAGGAAAATGGTGTCCGATTTTAGTGCGGAGTGATTTACCTCTCCCCCCGCCCTCCCTGCACTTTTGTCGCAGGGCAAAATGTAGAGGGAGCCTCGCAAGCTCAAAAGAACTGTAAGACTATAAGTATTAAGAAATATAAAAAAAAACTCTTGTAGATTGTTTTCTGCAAGAGGTTTTATTATAATTACTATTTGGTGCTATGACTGTTAATTCAATTACGAAATTTCGTAATTGGCTCCCTCCCACTCGGGGGAGGGCGGGGGGAGAGGTCTAATGCTTTGCCCCGTATCTATCAATCAACTGATGCTTCTTCCCGATGATACCATCGAAGTAAGGAGGCTCGTCTCTTAGTTGAATATCATCGTATATGAAGTCGGCAATAATTGTGTCCTTACCATCAGGAAGAATCAAACCCATCTTGCCGTTTTTCTCAGCAATGATAGGCATCATGCACAAGTCGTCAACATACACATACGGTGTTCTGAGAAAATCATATAGAGCGTGCACAAGAATCTTACCGTTGGAGTCCTTCATACCAAACTTACCGTCCTGCTCAAAGATAGAGTGGAAGCGCAGATATTTCCTTTTTATGCGTTGCAGGTAAGTAACAACCTTTCGTCGGTCGTTGATAAGTTTCAGCCAATAGTCATACGTGTCACAATAATTTGCTGAAGCCCTCACAAGAATAATCTTCCAGTCAAGACCACTGACAGCCTTTCTGTTAAGGTCTATATATCTTGCTATAGCCTTTTCTTTTTCTGGAACAGATAACTTCTGAAGGCTTTCCTCAAATTTCAACATTATATGTTTTGATCCCGACATACCTTTTATATATCTATGGATCTGGCGAGACATTTCGTCACACACGAACTTGTCAATCTGTTGAAGCTCTATCTTGTCAACATAGAGTTCATCAAAGTTGTCTATAGTTATTTTCTTCATGGTTCTGCCTCCTATTATCGTTATGTTATGCAACAAAGATATGGAATTAATTGTAAATCACCAAATTTTTGGTAGGATATTACAATAACTAAACTTTCGTAAGTGAATGTTTACTCTAAAATATTATCAAGACGAGTTGATGAGAACTCTGTTCGAATAATTTGAGAATTAAGCTTACGCCTTTGAGTCATTTTGCGCATAAAACACAATTCTATAATTATTCGAGCAAAGCTCTCATCAACTCGTCTCTAATTCTTGATAAAAAAAAACTTGCATGCTCTAAAGACCTTTTCGTGCGGAACCAAAGGTCATCGAC
>R22__coassemble_936_pt1 | contig 16407 bp, 12 predicted proteins | sample R22__metabat2_high_PE_007 | metagenome-assembled genome bin R22
ATTCAATGCTAACGTAAAGGTTAATACATCAGGAATAAATCTTCTTTATCCCGACGGCACTCCTTTTAATGTTAGGGATGTGGATGTTGAGGGTAATACCAAGCGTGTTACGGGGTATGTGAAGTTTGATTACTATCCTTTTAATCACTCTTCTTTCTTCATTGCTGCTGGATTCTCTTACGGTGGCTCTCGACTGCTGAAGCTAAAGGGACATAGTGACGACATCAGGGATTACTATCAGGCTTGGATGGCTCAGGGTGTGTCGTTTGATGATGTGAAAATAAACCTTGATCTCGAGGATTTCGACCTGCCTGTAAACCAGAACGGTGATGTTGACGGCTACGCTAAGGTGAACGGGTTCCGTCCGTATTTCGGTTTAGGTTTCGGCAGACTCGTTCCTAAGAAGCGTGTGGGTGTGCGTGTGGAGTTGGGTGCCCAATTGCATGGCACTCCAAAACTCTACTACAAAGAGGAGAATGGAAGTTATCAAGAACTGCAGAAACTTGATAAGGTGAAGGGCGATGACGACCTCTCTAAGTATCTCAATAAGATGAAGGTGTATCCTGTGCTGAAGGTTACAGTGAGTGGTAGGATACTTTGACCTCTCCCCCCGCCCTCCCCTGTTGGGAGGGAGCCTCACTTCGTTCATAAGTAAACTATTAATCATTTGCTATGATATAGTCATACATATAATAGACATTATATAACAACCTCTCCCTCCGCAACAATTTTTTGAGCCTGCGAGGCTCCCTCCCTGTAGGGGAGGGCGGGGGGAGAGGTCTTTTTTTCCTTTTTTCCTTTTCTATTTCCCTTATTATATGTATATTTGTATCGTTTAAACAAGTATATATATTATAGATGAACTACGCAATAATAGCGGCAGGAGAGGGCTCGCGCCTTTTTCAGGAAGGTGTTCAGGCACCGAAACCATTAGTGAAAGTTCAGGATGAATGTCTTATTGACCGCCTCATTCGTATCTTTATGCAGAATGATGCGGAACATATATCTGTTATCTGCAACGACCTTACGAGTTTGGTGAGTGAACATCTCTTTCATTTAGAGGAGGATGGACTAAAAGGGCGTCCTGTACCATTGAGCTTTATAGTTAAAAGCACTCCAAGCTCTATGCACAGTTTTTATGAGCTTAGCAAGCGTATGCCAGAGGGTCCGTTTGTGCTTACTACTGTGGATACTATTTTCCGTGAGGAGGAATTCGGTAAGTATATATCTGCGTTCAAGCAGACATTAGCCGAAGGTGGTGATGCTCTGATGGGTGTTACTGATTTCGTTGATGATGAAAAGCCGCTGTATGTGGGTACTGATGCAGATATGAATGTTACGGGCTTTTATGATAATAATGAGCATAACTGCAAGTTCATCAGCGGCGGTATTTATGGATTGAGCGGTGGGGCTATTACCACATTGAACAACTGTGTGCAGCGTGGTGAGAGTCGTATGCGCAATTTCCAGCGTGCTCTTGTTGCCGACGGACATAAGATTAAGGCGTATGCTTTTTCTAAGGTGATGGATGTTGATCATGCTACTGATATAACGAAAGCCAACGAGTTTCTGAATGGAAAGTGTTCTTGCAATAAGGAGGGCTGACCGTTTTTCGCCTAATTCGGTTGATAAGGACACAGCTATCCTGCTGTCGGTTGTCAACAGGTTGGAACAGCCTGTAAGGGTTGTTGATGAGGACGATTATGCGTTGCAGCCTGTTGATGCTGATGTTATAATCTCGATGGCTCGACAGCCCGAGACTCTGCAGCTGTTGGCACAGAAGGAGCAGCAGGGTACAAGGGTTATAAATTCGGCACAGGGATTGCTCAGGGCTTCACGTTCGCAGTTGCAAGCGCTGATGCGTGAGCTGGGCTGCGGTCTTCCTGCTTCTTACGGTAAACACGGTTATTGGCTCAAGCGTGGCGATATGTCGGCACAGAGTGAGCGTGATGTTGTGTTTTGCGCTGATGCTGCCGAGCTGGCTGCTGCCGAGACCGATTTCGTTCTTCGTGGCATCACCGACTGGGTGGTGCAGGCTCATGAGCAGGGCGATCTTGTAAAGTGGTATGCTGTAGGCGACGATTTCTTCAGGTATTATTATCCTGCTGATGACGGCAATTTTAAGTTTGCCGACGAGAAACGCAACGGAGCTGCCCATCACTATGTGTTTGATGCAGAGTCTCTGCACGCTGAGGTGACAAAGGTGGCACGATGTTTGAATATAAAGGTTTACGGTGGAGACGCTATCATTAAGAAAGATGGCAGTTTCTGTATTATTGATTTTAACGACTGGCCCAGTTTTTCTCGCTGTGTTGACGAGGCGGCTGCAGCAATAGCAAGCGAAGTGGGCGAATTATGATAAAACGTATTATGTCAAAATTCAAAGAGTTATTACAGGCTTCATTTAAGTCTGACGACACAGAAGAATGGTTGGATGTGCATTTCACTCGTCCTATAGGACTTGTGTTTGCGCTTTTCTGGAATAAGTTTGATGTGCATCCTAATGTTATCACCATTCTATCTATATTCTTAGGTGTGGGAGCAGGTGTGATGTTTGGCTTTACCGACCTTTTGCATAATGTGCTGGGTGTGGTGTTGCTGATGTTTGCAAACTTCTGTGATTCTACTGATGGACAGATGGCTCGTCTTACGGGTAAGAAAACACTTATCGGACGTATGCTTGACGGTTTCTCGGGCGATGTGTGGTTCTTTGCGGTGTATGTTGCTATCAGTATTCGTTTGATGCCTCAGAATATTCCTGGTACAGAGATGACCTGGGGAATGTGGAGCTGGGTTCTGTGTATTGTTGCTGGTGTGCTTTGTCATTCGCCACAGAGTTCGCTTGCCGACTACTATCGTCAGATTCACCTTTTTTTCCTGAAGGGAAAGGAAGGATCTGAACTCGACAATTCGGCTCAGCAGCAGGAGATACTTGATAACCTGCCTAAGAAGGGCTCTTTCTGGGCACGAGTGTTTTATTTCAACTACCGTAACTACTGCCGTTCGCAGGAAAAGCGCACTCCTATGTTTCAGCGCTTCTTTGCGTTGTGGAAGGATAAGAGCGGGGCTATGGATGCTGCAGAAAGGGATGCTCTGCGTGAGGAGTTTCTTGCCGAGAGCCGAAAGCTCATGCCTTACACCAATCTGCTGACATTTAATCTGCGAGCTATCGTGGTGTATGTAAGTTGCTTGATGAATATTCCTTGGGTGTATCCGTTGTTTGAGATTATTGTGTTGACAGTTATGTATGTGTATATGCACAAGACTCATGAGAAACTGTCGGAACGCATAAGTAAGAAACTATGATAAAGGGTTTTCTGTTTGATTATGGTGGCACTCTCGACACAGCGGGATGTCATTGGGGCAAGATGCTTTGGCACGCTTACGAGAAGGTGGGTGTGCCTGTTGCTGAACAGGATTTTCGTGATGCTTATGTGTATGCTGAACGAAGAATAGACCGTGAGGGTAGTGTTACTGCCGATTTCACGTTTTACCGCACTTTGGGTGTTAAACTGCAGTTTCAGTTGGAGTATCTCTTAGACAACGGGAAGCTATCGGCGGGCAACGAGCAGATGAAAGAGTGGCACCGTGAATTGCATGAGAGCTTGTATGCCCGTGTGAAAGAGATAACAGCACACAGCTGTGAGGTGCTTGATGAACTGAAGAAGCAGCATATTCCTATGGTGCTTGTAAGTAATTTCTACGGTAATGTGGAGGCTGTGCTGCATGAGTTTGGTTTTACTCCTTATTTCAAGGCGGTGATAGAGAGTGCTCGTGTGGGTATTCGCAAGCCCGATCCACGTATATATGAATTAGGTGTTGAGGCTTTAGGCTTAGCACCTGAAGATGTAGTTGTCGTTGGCGACAGTTTCCCTAAAGATATAGTGCCAGCAAAGACTCTTGGCTGCAAGGCTTATTGGTTTAAGGGCGAGGGGTGGAAAGATGAGAATTATGATGAGTCTATCCCCGATAGGGTGATAACAGATATAAGAGAGGTAATATGATAAAGCGACTTATTATACTGATGACTTTGTTCACGGTGGCACTTGCAGCCGGTGCACAGATAACAGGTGTGGTTGTGGATGCAGAGAATGGTGATACGATATTCTATCCCAGCGTGTCGTATAAGGGACATCATATAGCTGTGAGTGGCGATGCTCACGGACGTTATTCTATAGAACAGCATGTAGGATGGGCTCTCACTTTCTCTGCTGTGGGCTATCAGTCTAAGACAATAGCTATTAAGGCAAACACTCCAACAGTGCTTAACGTAAAGCTGAAACCTTCTACAAAGACGCTATCTGAGGTTGTGGTGAAGCAGAAACGCGGACGTTATTCGCGTAAGAACAATCCTGCCGTTGAACTTATGAAACGTGTGATAGAGGCTAAGCGCAAGAGCGATTTGTCGAATCACGACTATTATCAATATAATAAGTATCAGAAGATAACGCTTGCAATAAATGATATTACTCAGGCGGATATAGATAGTGGTTTCTTTGCAAACAAGAGTTGGCTTATTGAACAGATAGAGACAAGTCCGTATAACAAGAAACTCATTCTTCCTGTGTCGGTTGACGAAACAGTTACGCAGCACCTTTATCGCAAGGACCCTAAGAGCGAGAAGGATATTGTTACGGGACAAAACACACAGGGTATAAACCAGCTTATACAGACAGGAGATATTATCAATATAGCACTTAAAGAGGTGTTCACGGATATTGATATCTATGACGACGACATAAAACTAATGCGTCATCGTTTTGACAGTCCAATAGGTAAAGGCGCAATACAGTTCTATCGTTATTATATTCAAGATACGGTGTATGTTGATCAAGATCTGTGTTATCATCTTGAGTTCTTGCCAAATAATCAGCAGGATTTCGGATTTAGGGGCGAACTGTATATTCTTGCTGATTCAACGCTTCATGTGAAGCGTTGCGAACTCACTCTTCCGCGTAATAGTAGCGTGAACTTTGTAGATAATTTCAGGGCTATGCAGGAGTATCGCAAACTGCCTAATGGCGAGTGGGTGCTCACCACTGACGATATGATTGCAGAAATGAGTTTGATGAAGAAATTCAGTAAGTTTCTTGTTACACGAACAACACGACTCAATGATTATGCTTTTGATGCTCTGCCCAAACAACTGTTTAAGGGTAAGGCCACATTGCGCAGAGAGTCGAATGCTATGATGCGTGATGAGGCTTTCTGGAACAAATACCGTACGGTGGAACTTACCAACAGCGAGAGCCGTATGGATGCATTTATTCATCGTATAGAGCAGTTGCCAGGTTTCAAGTATGTTATTTTCGGTGCTAAGGCCCTTATTGAAAATTTCGTAGAGACAGGCGACCTAAACCATCCAAGTAAGTTTGATTTTGGTCCGATGAACACTATAGTAACAAAGAATTTCATTGATGGATGGCGTACACGTATAAGCGGTCAGACCACAGCTAATTTCAATAAGCATTGGTTTTTAAGCGGATATTTTGCTCACGGATTCACCAGTAATAAGAATTATTATAAGGGAGAGCTGACATACTCATTCAACAAGAAAGACTATTTACCGCGAGAGTTTCCTAAGCGAACTATTACATTTACATCGACATATGATGTAATGTCGCCTTCGGATAAGTTTATGGGCACTGATAAGGATAATGTGTTCACAGCATTTAAATGGGCTAAGGTTGACAAGATGATGTTCTATAACCGTCAGCAGTTGCAGTTTGAATACGAACAGGAGTGGGGATTGAAAACAACTATTGCTGTGAAGACTGAGGAAAATGAGGCTGCCGGTAGATTGTTCTTCCAGCCGTTGAGCAGTATTACTGACGATAATATGTTGACGAAACAGTTCCTTACTGACCTCTCAGACAATGAGGTGGGACGTTATTTGCATAACGGAAAAATTCGTACTACAGAGCTATCGTTACAGTTTCAGCTTGCTCCAGGACGTACTTATCTGAATACCAAACAGCGTAGAATACCTATAAACCTTGATGCGCCTGTGTTCAGCTTTGCACATACTATGGGCTTTAAAGGCATTCTTGGTGGAGAATATAAATACAATCTTACGGAAGTAGGTGTTTTTAAGCGTTTGTGGTTTAACAGCTGGGGTAAGATGGATATTTATCTCAAGGCTGGTGCTCAGTGGAACAAGGTGCCTTATCTGTTACTGAATATGCCTGCTGCCAACTTGAGTTATATTCTGCAGAAAGAAACTTTCTCTATGATTAACAATATGGAGTTTCTCAACGACAGATACGCAAGTTTGATTTACAGCTGGGATCTCAACGGTAAGATTTTCAACCGTATTCCGTTGCTTAAGAAATTGAAATGGCGTGAGTGGTTGGGTGTCAGTGTGCTTTGGGGAAAGCTTACCGATAAGAATAATCCTACTCTTGCCCAGAATGCTGGCGACAACACGTTGATGTTCTTCCCTGAGGGTAGTTTTATTATGGACCCTCACCGTCCTTATGTTGAGTTGTCGGCAGGTATTCATAATATCTTCAAGATTGTGCAGATAGAATATGTACATCGTTGCAACTACGTTTCACTACCTACAGCCAAACGTAACGGTATCCGATTTATGGTTAGAATGACGTTTTAATGGCGCGAAGCGCGAAGGCGCTTCGCTAAATGATAAATTATAAACGAAAAATGATAAAGAAGTGCGGAGTAAGCAGATTTTTTTCTCTCTCTCCCTCTCCTTTGGAGAGGGTTGGGGTGAGGTTATATATAATACTCTGCTGAATCAATCAACCCCGCTCTTAATGCATATTTCGTCGCTTCGTGTACATTGTTTACGTTAATTTTGCGAAATATATTCTTGCGATGCGTGTTCACGGTGTGGAAGCTTGAGAAACGCTTGTTGGCAATTTCCTTTGTAGTCATACCTAAAGCAATATCTTTCAGAATTTCAGTCTCTGTCTTTGTGAGCTTCACTATCTCTTCGTCTTTCTTGCTATCGGCTGTGAGTAGCAGTTCGGTTACATGCTGACAGATATATCGTTGACCTTTCATAGCAAACGCGATAGTTTCTTTTATCTCGGCAAGAGGACAGTCTTTTGTGAGGACACTGATTTTTGGACAGCTCACAACAACGAGCTTCAGGAACTCAACACTAAGATCTTCACTGAAGATAATCCAATGTGTGTCGCTGAATCTGTCGCAGAGAATAGTCAATTCAGAAATATCATTAATATCGAACAAAGTGTAGTCGAGAATAACGATACTTTGGGGACAATTTTTTAGTTTTTCAAGCAGTTCATTCTTGTCTTCTACGTAAAATTTTGCGTAACTTCCTAACTGGTCAATAATGTACATTAGTCCAGCTCGTGTTATATCCTGTTTGTCTGCTAATAGAAAATTCATATATTTTATCTCTTTTGGTGGTTTGATTACAAAAGTAGTAAAAATATTATGAATTATAAACATTTTGCGGGTAAAAATATGAATATGATGCAATATTGTTGCTGGTAAGTGCTGGAAAAAGAGCAAAAAAAAAGCTTAAAACTGTCATCACGACAACCTTAAGCCCCTGTTTTCTAACTAACTTATTATCAACTATTCATTACTCATTTCTTGTTTCTTGTTGCAAAGATATGTAATTTTTGCGTAAAGTGAAAAATATTTTCTGAAAAAAGTTACGTAAACGTTTGCGTTTTTATCTAAATCTCTGTATATTTGCGCTAATGAAACAACGAAGAATATCCTTAAAAGATTTAGCCGACCAACTGGGAGTAAGCATAGCTACTGTGTCAAGAGCACTTCGCAATAGTCACGAAGTGGGTGCTGAGATGCGTGCAAAAGTGCAGGATTTGGCAAAGAAGATGAATTACAGGCCTAATCCCTTTGCGCAAAGTTTGCGTAGCGAAGCTCCGCGCGTGATAGGTGTGATTGTTCCTAACCTTGTTACGCATTTCTATGCTGCCGTTCTTGATGGTATAGAGGATTATGCGTCGAAGATGGGATATTCGGTTATTTCGGCAAACAGTCATGAGAGTCATATTCGTGAAGAGCAGGCTGTTGAAAACCTTATCTCTATGCACGTGGAGGGAATAATTTCGTGTTTGGCTCAGGATACTGTTGACTACTCGCATTATGAGGAGCTGTATAAATTAGGTATTCCTGTTGTGTTCTTTGCACGCACCTGTTTGCCTGAGAAATTCTCGCAGGTTGTTGCTAACGGTGATGTGGCTGCTCAGGAGGCTACTCAGCATCTTATTGATGGGGGAGGCACACGTATTGCGTTTATCGGTGGGCCAAATCATCTTGATGCTGTGAAGCGCCGCAAGCACGGTTATCTTGAAGCTTTGCGTGAGAACAAGATTCCTATTAGTCGTGATCTTGTTGTTTGCGACAGAATAGATTTTGACCTTGCACGCACGCACACAATAGAACTTCTTAAGCGTCCTGATCGTCCAGACGCTATTCTTGCGTTCAACGATATTATCACTTATGCTGCTTTCGATGCAATAAAAAGTATGGGTTTGCGTATTCCGCAGGATGTGTCTATTATTGGATTCACCGAAGGCGATTCGGCAGCTTTTGTTACCCCTAAGCTATCGGCAATTATGGATCAGGCTCATGAACAAGGTGAGCGTGCTGCTAATCTGCTGATGAAGGCTATTCATGGCGACCACAATGTGTATAAGGAAGTGGTGCCTATGATTCTAAAGATACGAGAGTCGAGCGCACGATAGGCTCGCTCTCCTTAATTTATATCATGAAATTTTAAACCTTAAAACTACTAAAATATGCATTTGTTAAAAACCTTAGTATCATGTACGCTTTTACTGACATCAGTATCGCTTTTTGCAGGCAATTACACCCGTGTGGGAAATAGTGTGGTTGTTAAAGTGCAGAATCCTCAAGCGCAGGGAGCCCGTCTTGTGCGCTTACAGGTGTTAGGGCAGAAGATTATTCGTGTGGAGGCTACCGCAGAACAGCAGTTTCCTGCTACACAGAGTCTTATTATTGTTCCACAGAACAACATCACGCAGTTCACTATTAATGAGGCTCCAGACAGGGTAGAGGTGAGCACTTCGTCGTTGAAGGCAGTAGTGACTACATCTACTGGTCGCGTGTGTTTCTATGATGAGAACAATAAGCTTATTGTTTCGGAGAACGAAGCGGGAAAAACATTCAAGCCCTTTACTGTTCCTGAGAGGGAGATTGGTGCCGACGGTAAGCTTACTGAAGCACAGAAACACGGTTACACCTGGCGTTTGCTTTTCGATAGTTCTGACGAAGAGGCATTTTACGGATTGGGACAACATCAGAGCGAGGAATTGAACATGAAGGGTAAGAACGAAGATTTGTTTCAATATAATACTAAGGTCAGCGTGCCTTTTGTTGTGAGCAACAAGAATTACGGTGTGCTGTGGGATAGTTACAGTTATTGTCGTTGGGGTAATCCTGATGATTACCTGCAGTTGGGACAGGCTTTCACGCTGTATGATAAGAACGGCAAGAAGGGTGCGCTTACAGGCACATATACCCAGAAAGACGGTAAGCAGGTGGTGCGTCAGGAGGATAGTATATATTATGAATATGCTTTGCCTGATATTGCTGCACGAGGTTTAACGGATATTGGTGTGGGTAATCTGCCAAAGGGATTTAAGCTTAACGGTTCGCATGTGTTGTATGAGGGATTTCTCGAGGCACCTGTAGATAACCTGTATCGTTTCATATTGTATTATGCTGGTTATACCAAAGTGTATATTGACGGTAAACTTGTTGTTCCTGAACGTTGGCGTACTGCTTGGAATCCTAATGCTTATAAGTTCAATGTTCCTATGAAGAAAGGTGTGAAAGCAAAGATTCTTATCGACTGGTATCCTGACGGTGATGTGAGCTATTGCGGTCTGCGTGCTGCTTCGCCTCGTTCAGAGAAGGAACAGGGGCAGATGAGCATCTGGAGCGAGACGACTCCAGATATGGATTATTATTTCATAGCAGGAAACAATCTTGATGAGGTTATCTCAGGCTATCGCACTCTTACGGGTAAGGCCAGCGTTTACCCTAAGTGGTCGTTTGGTTTTTGGCAGAGCCGAGAGCGCTACAAGACTTCTGAGGAGATAGAGTCAACGCTTAAGACTTTCCGCGATAAGCACATTCCTATAGATAATATTGTGCAGGACTGGAACTACTGGAAGACAGAATCGTGGGGCGATCATACTTTCGAGGCTGCTCGTTATCCTAATCCGCAGGCTATGCTTGATAGTGTTCATGCTATGAACGGTAGATTCATGATTTCTGTGTGGCCAAAGTTCTATACTTCAGTAGATAACTATAAGGAACTCGACAAAAACGGCTGGATGTATCATCAGGCTGTAAAAGACAGTATCTACGACTGGCTCAATTATATGGGGTCGTTCTATGATGCTTATTCGGCTGGGGCACGTAAGATGTTCTGGCGACAGATGGATGAAAATCTATACACAAAATACAAATTCGGTATTGATGCCTGGTGGATGGATGCATCAGAACCTAATGTGCGCGACTGCACACCTATGTGGTATCGTAAGGCTCTTTCTGGTCCTACTGCTTTAGGTTCTACTACTCAGTATTTCAATGCTTATTCTATTGTTAATGCCGACGCAATATATAACGGTCAGCGTGAGGTGAACCCTAATCAGCGTGTGTTCCTTCTTACACGAAGCGGATTTGCTGGCGAACAGCGTTACAGCACAGCCACCTGGAGCGGTGATATCGGTACACGCTGGGAAGATATGCGTGCGCAGATGACTGCTGGTTTGAACTACTCGCTTGCCGGACTTCCTATATGGGGAATGGATCAGGGAGGATTCTGTGTTGAAAACAGATATGTAGCTGCTCAGCAACTCTTTGATGCTACTGGAAAAGAGAATGCTGATCTTGATGAGTGGCGTGAGTTGCAGACTCGCTGGAATCAGTTTGGATGCTTTGTACCAATATATCGTGCTCACGGTCAGTGGCCTTTGCGCGAGGTGTGGAACATTGCTCCCGAGAATCATCCTGCATATAAAACAATTGTGGCTTACGACCGTTTGCGCTATCGTATGATGCCTTATATCTATTCGCTTGCTGGAGCTGTTCACTTCAACGACTACACTATTATGCGTGCGCTGGTGATGGACTTCAACGGTGATTCTAAGGTTTATGATATAAAAGATCAATGGATGTTTGGTCCGTCGCTGATGGCTTGTCCTGTGGGCAAGTTCAAGGCTCGCTCTCGTGAGGTTTATCTGCCTAAGCAGCGTGGGTGGTATGATCTATATACAAACAAATATTACAAGGGTGGACAGACCATTACGGCGGCTGCTCCTTATGAGAAGATTCCTGTGTTTGTGCCTGAGGGAGCTATCATCCCTTATGGTCCTGCAATAGAGTGGACAGACGAAAAGCCTGCCGATGTTATTAAACTGTATGTTTATGCTGGACATGACGGACAGTTTACTCTTTATGAGGACGAGGGTACAAACTATAATTATGAAAAAGGCAAGTATGCTACTATTGATTTCTCTTACGACGATGCTAAGAAGCAGCTCACTATAGGTGCTCGCAAGGGTGCTTTCGAGGGTATGCTCAATAAGCGCACCTTTGAGATTATATATCGTACACCTCAGGTTTCTACTTCCGATTTGCTGCTTGATGATGTTAAGGGCAAGGTAGTGAAGTATCAGGGTAAAGCTGTAAGCGTGAAACTGAAATAATTAGTAGCAATTATGATGAAGAAGTTTTTATCTGCAATTCTTCTCTCGTTGTTTTTTGCGGTTACGGCTGATGCAGGCAACCGCAAAAACTTCGACGAAGGTTGGCTGTTCCTTTTGGCTGATTCTTCACAGATGAGTGCGCCAGAGTATAATGATTCTTTTTGGCGCAAGCTTGATTTGCCTCACGACTGGGCTATAGAGGGCGACTTCAGCGATTCAAACCCTTCGGGGGCTACGGGTGGTGCTCTGCCTGGCGGAGTAGGGTGGTATCGCAAGCATTTCACAGTATCTGATTTGTCAGTCAGCAAACACTACTATATTGATTTCGATGGTGTTTATATGAACTCTACCGTTTATGTTAACGGACAGGTTTTGGGCACTCGTCCTTACGGTTATAGTTCTTTTCGCTATGAGCTAACACACTTTCTGCATGCTGGCGACAATGTGATTGCCGTGCGTGTGGATAATGCTTTGCAGCCTAATAGTCGTTGGTATAGCGGGTGCGGTATCTATCGTCATGTGTGGCTCTACGACACTCAGGATATTCATGTGGCTCATTGGGGCACGTTCGTAAAGGCTTCGCCTAAGGAGTTTGATATTAGTGTTTCGATTGAGAATCATGCTTCTGGTTCAAAGGTTCAGTTGCGCAACAGCGTTCTTGATGCTACAGGGCGCCGAGTGGCTACTTCCACAGCTGTTGTTCTTGCGGCAAATGGAGTAAGCACTCATAAGATGAGGCTGCGAGTTAAGAAACCGCATCTGTGGGATGTTGATAGTCCTTATCTCTATACTGTTTGCACCGAGATAGTGAAAGACGGCAGAGTTGTTGACACGTATCTCACGCAGACAGGTGTGCGCACTTTCCGTTTCGATGCAAAGACGGGTTTCTGGCTTAACGGCCGAAACATAAAACTTAATGGTGTTTGCGATCATCATGATATGGGCTGTCTGGGTGCTGCTGTGCATCACGATGCTATTCTGCGAAAGCTGTCTATGTTGAAACAAATGGGTTGTAATGCTGTGCGCACAAGTCATAATCCGCCTGCGCCAGAATATCTGCAGCTTTGCGATTCGTTGGGTTTGTTGGTTATGGACGAGAGTTTTGATATGTGGCACCGCAAGAAGACGCAATACGATTATGCGCAGTTTTTCGATAAATGGTTTGAGCGCGATCTCACAGATATGATTCTTCGTGACCGCAATCATCCTTCTATCGTAGTGTGGAGCATAGGTAACGAGGTGCTCGAACAGTGGAGCTCGGCTGATGCCGACACGCTGACAGCCGAACAGGCTAATCTTATTCTTAATGCAGGACACGATGCATCACAGCTTGCCTACGGGGCAGAGCTTAGTCTGCAATCTAAACTCACGCAGCGTTTGGTGAGCATCGTTAAGAGTCTTGATACCTCGCGTCCTGTAACAGCTGGCTGCAACGAGCCTTCGCCTAACAATCATCTTTTCAAGAGTGGGGCTCTTGACGTTATAGGGTACAACTATCACATTGCTGATGCACGTAATGTTCCGCAGAATTTCCCAGAAAAGCCGTTTGTGTTTACCGAGAGCGTTTCTGCCCTGCAGTCAACAGGTTTCTATCGTATGCCTTCAGATAGTTTGTATCTTGCACCGATGTTCTGGTGGAAACCTTTTACCGACGGAATAAACAAATGTAGTGCTTACGATAATATGCGTGCTCCGTGGGGAGCCCTTCACGAAGAGAGTTGGGATTTCGTAAAGCACACGCCTTATTGCAGCGGTCAGTTCATCTGGACGGGCTGGGATTATATTGGCGAGCCTACCCCTTATGGTTATCCTGCTCGCAGCAGTTATTTCGGAATTATCGACCTTGCGGGATTCCCTAAGGATGTGTATTACATGTATCAGAGCGAATGGACCAACAAGCCTGTGCTTCATCTCTTCCCTCATTGGAACTGGTTGCCTGGTCAGCAGATTGATATGTGGTGCTATTATAATAATGCCGACGAGGTGGAGCTGTTTGTCAACGGAAGCAGCAAGGGTGTGCGTCGTAAGGGCGAGCACGATTATCATGTGTGCTGGCGAGTGGTGTTTGAACCGGGCGAAGTAAAGGTTGTTGCTCGAAAGCAGGGCAAGGTTGTTGGTGAGAAGAGCATAAAGACTGCTGGTCAGCCTCACGCTATTCGTCTTACTGCCGACAGCACAAAGCCTCACGCCAACGGTCTTGTGTTTGTTACAGCTGAGGTTGTTGATGCTCAGGGCAATCTGTGTCCGTGGGCAGAGAACGAGCTTTTCTTCAGCGTTAAGGGTAATGCCCGCATAGTAGCTGTGGATAATGGTGTACAGACCTCTCTCGAACGATTTGTCGATAACAAGCGTCGTGCTGCAAACGGTAAGGCTCTTGTTGTGCTGCAAGTAGGAAAGAAGGCAGGCAATATAGAACTCACTGCGCAGGCAATAGACTTGAAAGCCCAGCGCAAAACGTTTTAGCGCTTTTCTTTATCATTTATCGTTTATTATTTATCGTTTAGCAAACCGCGAGGCGCTTTGCGCCAACTGCGCAATCGTTTACTTAAAACTTTATGCAGAAATGTAGCGTTGGGTGTGAGTATTTGTTTCTTTCGCTTGTATCTTTGCACCTAACGTTACAATGTTTTATTCGATTAAGGTTTATAATTTTTGATAGTTTGATGTTTATGGCTTGTTTAAGTCGCTCTCTATAAATAATAAATGAGAGACAGTTTTAGAATTTAGTGAGATTATTGCAGCCCGAGCATGAGAGTGCTTGGGCTTTTTTCTTAAAGCCTATCCCTACCTTTCCGATAGTGAAGGAGAGAAAACTGTATATCTTATTTAAATTCTATGACCACTTGCTTGTTTTGAGCCATGCGAGGCTCTGTGAGGAGAGGTAAATGCCTGAACTGTTCCCTCGCATTCTCTTCAGCAATCTTGATGTTTTGTTTTGTCAGGCAGCGCTGCTTCATCATTTTGTGAGCCTTGTTGAAGAGAGCCTGACGAGCGTTGTTGTCCCAATCGCCTTTCTCGAAAACAGACTGCGTTTGTGCCTCGTCGATGAAATTCTCGTCGAGCAGTTTTATTGCTGGTAGCTTCACTATCACAGTGTCGCCACGAGTGGTGAGCCATCCCGCTTTAGCCTCGCGCAGGTCGATGCCCAGGCGCAGAGTACCCTTGTATATACGTATTAAGTGTTTCGACTCTAAGAGCGAACTATATGAAGTGTCAACAAGTTCCTCGTCGTGAATGGCAAGAAACTCCCATTCGCCAATCTGCTCAATGCTCTGAACGACAGTGGGTGAGAGGTTAATACTCTTGTTAGATGTAGCAATCGTGACACGAGTGTTGCGGTTTATCCACAACAACGACAGAATCACAGCGCAAACAGCAATGACTGCAACGCTTACGAGCACGCTGTGAACCTTTATGTGGGCTATGAAGTGTGAAAGAGAACGGTGTTTCATTGTTCAATGTTTTTATCGATGAGAGTAGAGTAGTCGTGTGCAGAAAACTGCTTGCGGAAGGTGATAGTGATGTCGGCCTCGTTGTAGCCCAACTGCATGATGAGCGGAATGAGCACCCGTGCCGACGACAGGCGAGCCTGCTCGGTGATGCCCAGCTGTGGAATAGACTTCACAATCTGCTGGCGTCCCTGCTTCTCGTAGCTCTGCATTTCGACATCAGAAAAATTAGAGCGCATAAACGGCACATACTCCTTAACATCCTTGTGTACGATGCGGGTAGAGGTGATGATGATATGCGGGTCGGGCAGAAAAATCTCAATCTTGCTGCCGTTGCGACGAATATTTTCTTCTGAAAACTCGCCAAAGTCAACATACGCCTTAACCGTAGCCTCCATAGGAATAGCCACCATACGCTGACTCATGGGCAGAGTGATGTTGAAGTCGCGGTTCATGATGTTGCCCCGCAGCTGCTTCGAGTCGCTGTGAGTGATAATCTTATGCAGTTTATACTCAACGGTATATAGCTTCGACGTTTTCTGAATCTGCGTAATGAGCACAGCAGTAGAGTCGGCAGTCGTGTCGCCGTTGGCAGTGCTCCTGTTGTTTTTGCAGCTAACAAAAAGGCACGCAATGATTAATGTTAGCAATATATGTTTTCGCATAAACTAAAGATTTATTTTGTTATTTCGACCAATTATTGTATTTTTGTGATGCAAAAGTCAACTATGATTATGAGAAGAATTTTTTCCTTAGCAGTAGTATTTGTTGCTGCTCTTGCGCTCTCTTCATGTCATAAAGAGAAGAAGAGCGAAAACATTATTGCTCATAGAATTGTGAAGAAGGTTCACAAGACAGTAAGCAAGATTGGTGATGAAACCAAAACCCGCGAAGTGAGCTGGGTGGGCAATTCGTACAAAGTAGAAGTAAAACGCGTTGCCGACACATCAATGCCTGTTGTTGACGACGGAGCTGGCAACCGTTACTATGATAACCGAATCACCGTTCGTGTGTTGCGCAGCGACGGCTCCGAGTTTTTCAGTCGTGAGTTCAAGAAAAGCGATTTCATGTCGCACGTGCATTCCGACTATGCCAAGAAAGGCGCTCTTGTAGCCATCATGTTTGACAAGGCCGAGGGTGACAATCTTCTCTTTGCCGTTACCGTTGGTTCGCCCGACAGCGCAAGCGAGGAATATGTGCCTCTGACACTCAAGCTTTCAAGGTTTGGAAGCGTAGCGATTTCGTCGGAGAATTAAAAA
>R22__coassemble_999_pt1 | contig 15587 bp, 9 predicted proteins | sample R22__metabat2_high_PE_007 | metagenome-assembled genome bin R22
ACTATATAGTCTTATTTACTTAATTTTTGCAAGCTTTGCTTGCTGAGTAGATAAATGGAGTTAGATGAAGTTAGAAGAAGATAAAAGACATCAGTTTTGTGGTATTGTCTTCTATCTCCGCCGCAGAAAGCGGCATAACTCCCTTTAACTTCCTATATATTCTTAAAATTACTTTATTACTCAATTACGTTGCGAAAATAAAAATATTTTCTCTTTCCCACAAATATTTTGAGCTAAAAGTGCAAGAAAAGACTGATATATGTCATTTTAATTTTGTAGTTTCACTCATTCTCATTACCTTTGTAATTATGAGTGAGCCATTAGCCGAAAGAATGCGTCCACGTACTCTTGAAGAGTATGTAGGTCAAAAACACTTGGTAGGAGAAGGCGCTGTGTTACGAAAAATGATAGACAGCGGACATATCTCATCGTTCATCCTATGGGGACCCCCAGGGGTGGGCAAGACCACTCTTGCGCATATCATTGCCAACAAACAGGAAACACCTTTCTACACTCTTAGTGCGGTAACAAGTGGTGTTAAAGATGTGCGCGATGTTATTGAGAAAGCTAAAAACGGACGTTTTTTTAATTCTGCATCGCCAATACTTTTCATAGATGAGATTCATCGTTTCTCTAAATCTCAGCAAGATTCCTTGCTTGGAGCTGTTGAACGAGGAATAGTTACCCTTATTGGTGCCACAACCGAGAACCCTTCGTTTGAAGTTATCCGTCCTTTGCTTTCGCGATGCCAGCTTTATGTTCTGAAGTCGCTCGATAAAGACGATATGCTCGGTTTGCTCAACAGAGCCATCACAGAAGATATAGAGTTGAGTAAGCTCAATATTGAGTTGAAGGAGACAGGTGCTCTAATGAGATATAGCGGTGGCGATGCTCGTAAGTTGTTGAATATATTAGAGTTAGTTATTTCTTCTGAAAGTAATGATAAAATAGTTATTACTGATAAAAAAGTAGAAGAACGCCTACAGCAAAATCCGCTGGCATATGATAAACAGGGCGAGATGCACTATGATATCATCTCTGCATTCATAAAATCTATTCGTGGCAGTGATCCTGATGCAGCTCTTTATTGGATGGCAAGAATGATAGAGGGTGGGGAAGACCCACAGTTCATTGCACGTAGACTTGTTATCTCTGCCGCAGAAGATATTGGATTAGCTAATCCCAATGCCTTGCTTTTGGCTAATGCAGCATTCGATGCAGTTATGAAAATAGGCTGGCCCGAAGGAAGAATTCCATTAGCTGAAGCTGTTGTTTATCTTGCAACGAGTCCAAAGAGCAATTCTGCCTATGCAGGTATCAATGATGCCCTGCAGTTGGTAAAGAAAACAGGTAATCAACCTGTTCCGTTGCATCTTCGCAATGCCCCTACGGAATTGATGGCACAGCTCGGTTATCATGATGGTTATAAATATCCCCACGATTATCCTGATAATTTTACCCCTCAGCAATATATGCCAGATGCTTTGCAAAACCAAAGACTATGGCATGCACAACATTCTCCTGCCGAGGAAAAACTTTATCAGAGAATGCTTGATAAATGGGGGGAAAGGTATAAGGAATAAAAGATTTAGATATGAAAATAGTAGAATTAGATGGATATGCTGCCAACCCTGGCGATTTGTCTTGGGATGGATTGAAAGAGTTAGGCGACTTTGTACTCTATGAGCGTACAAAGCCAGAAGATATTGTATCACGTGCAAAAGATGCCGATGCAATACTAATCAATAAAGTACGTATCACCGACGAAATATTAGCTCAACTACCAAAACTAAAGTATATTGGTGAATTGGCTACAGGCTATAACAATATCGATATTAAGGCGGCAAGCAAGCGAGGAATAACAGTATGTAATATACCGGCTTACTCCACAGATAGTGTTGCGCAGATGACTTTTGCCCATATCCTTAATATCACTAATCAGGTGGCACATTATGCCGATGAGAGTCGTAGTGGCCACTGGAGTAAGAATCCTGATTTCTGTTATTGGGACACACCGCTGCCAGAGTTGTCGGCTAAGACATTAGGTATTGTTGGTTTAGGCAACATCGGAATGAAAGTAGCTAAGATTGCTTTGGATTTCGGTATGGATGTGTTTGCTTATACAAGTAAGAATTCGGCAGACCTCCCTGCAGGCATTCAGAAAACAACCATTGAAGGTTTGTTAGGAGCAAGTGACATCTTAACACTACACTGTCCTCTTACCGACGACACTCGTGAACTGCTAAACAAAGAAACACTGGCACTTATGCGCCCTGGCTCTATTATCATCAATACTGGTCGTGGTCAGCTTGTTAACGAACAAGATGTTGCTGATGCCTTAGAGAGTGGACTGCTGTTAGGTTATGGTGCAGATGTGCTTACTGAAGAGCCTCCACGTGCAGACAACCCTCTCTTAAAACAGCCACATGCCTATATCACTCCACATATTGCATGGGCAACCAAAGAAGCTCGTCAGCGATTACTCAATATATGTGTTGAGAACATCAAGGCATTCCAGGCAGGAGAACCAATAAACGTTGTCGCTCAGTAGAAAAAGTATAATATGCTTTACGAAGACCCAAATATTGTTCATACAGTCCAACAAGTATTGGAAGTAGTAGGTACATTTGCTTTTGCCATTTCAGGTATACGCATGGCTGCAAACAAACACTTCGATTGGTTTGGAGGATTTGTTTGTGGATTTGCTGTAGCCATCGGAGGTGGTACCATTCGTGATGTTATGCTTGGTACCGTACCTTTCTGGATGACCTCTACGATGTATATCCTGTTAACTATTTTAGCAGAAGCATTAGTTATTGTTTTTGGAAAGCAGGTGAATAAGTTTGCTGGTACGTGGCTTGCTTTCGACACCTTTGGACTTGCCCTTTTTACTATAGCAGGACTTCAGAAAACAGTTCAGTTTGGCTTTCCTTTTTGGGTTGCCATCATCATGGGTGCAATCACGGGAGCAGCAGGAGGAGTTATTAGAGATATACTATTAAACCAAGAACCAGTTATTCTTCAAAAAGACATATATGCAATGGCAAGTGTTGCTGGTGGATTTCTTTACTGGGGACTTGTTGAGTTGGGAATAGATGTACCAATAGCTACAATCGCTGTATTTATCGTTATTTGTCTTATCCGTTTCTTTGCTGTAAAATATCATATTTCACTGCCAATACTGAAAGGAGACAAAGCGTAAATGAATGTGTAATGAGTCATTAATAATAAGTAATAACCCCTCCATATCTTAAGGATAGGAGGGGTTTTGTTGATTTTAGTTTCTGCTTCGCCTCTGCAAAGCGTTTAGAGAGAGTTTTATGGATTCTTTATTTTGGTATATCTACAGGGAATGGCATATCTTGTTTTGGCTTCTTGAGGAAGAACTCCATATTTTCAAGTATGATGCTTGTTGGTGTTATTAATGATGCACCAGTACCGTTAATAACGGTATTTGTAATTGTTTCTTCCTTTGATGCAGCAATGATATGAAGAAGATCGCTTTTGTTAACATTTGGAAGTTGACTTGAACGCACTAACTCTTCTTTACCTGTTGCTGTATCTATACGATATAGACTTGGCGAGCAACCTTCAGTCTGTCGAATTATGAAAGCTGTTTTTAAGCCTTGTCCCTTTGCTGTTTTGCAAAGTATATCTTTCATCTTTGCTTCAGGCTTTGCATTATCTACGGTTATTTTCAATATGCCAGGTGCAACCGTTGAACCAACGGTTTGTGATGCATTCATAAAGCGGTTATTTCCTGTTGATGTTAAACAGTTAAGGGCTGGATATCTGCCGCAGAGTAGGTGTTTAACAAAACCACCTTGTAGTAGTGGTAGCTCTTTTGCAGGTTTAACGCCGTCAAAATCGTAGGTGTAGTTGCCAATGAGTTTTGTGTTCTTATAGGTAGGCATATCTGTGTATTGACAGATAGTGAGATGTGAATCTAGAATGCGTTTACCAACAAGAAGACTTGAAAGACTACTTCCATCGTTCGTTGTACGTTTGGCCGTCAGCAATGGTAGTACATTTGAAACCATAATATTGCTTATAGCAGCACCTTCAACCATCACAGGACCGCAATAGTATTCGTTGATGGCTTTTGACTGGCGTATCAGCATTAGATGTTCAGCAAATTTTATTATTTCTGCCTTTAAGGTTGCTGCTTCCAAGTCGGCATCAGTGCATACTATTTTCTTGAGATTTTCGTGATATTCGTTTCCGTCGAGAGTGCGCACACTGGCATTTACCTGCATTTCGGCATATCCGTAGTTGCTTTTGAGCTTTACATTTTCTGATGTAAGACGATAAAGCGTGCTATTGCGTGCGAACAGATTCACATTTGTGTTATAGATATCTGGATAGTTCTTAAAGATAGCTGATAGCTCCATAGCTGCCATCTTCAGTTTGCTATAACTGATAGTATCGTTATTAGTTGATTCGATAATCTCGGTTGGTTTCATAGTGAGAATATCCGGTATATTCTTCTCTTCCTCTGATTGTGGATTATTAGCCAAATAGTTCCTTTTTTGTGCCATTCCACTTAGTCCGTATTTATATAAATAGTCGGATGCAGCCCAGAAACCATGACGTATATTATTGTAATCTACCTGATCCGTGAAATCAATAGGAACTACTTGTCCAGGTTGCATATCACTGATATGCAGTGAGTCGCCAATAGAGAGGTTCATACTTCCTGCTGTTGTTGTGGGCTGATATGTTTCCTGTACGTTTCCACCTAATGATGAACGAACATAGGCACTATGGTTGCGACATATATTATAGCTTACAAGGAAAGGAGTGGGGTAGCCAGGGTATGTTAGCTGTGTTGTGCGCTTCATCTCATCGTTCATGGCTTGGAAGATAATATCATCTTCTGTGGCGTTGCTCATATCCTTTGTCTCTGGCGCTGGTAGTATCTCGAGCTTCTGCAGATTTTCCTGACGGCGCTGTGTTTCTATCTTAGAAACATATATCATTGGTGATGTAGCCGATACAGGTACCCATCCTGATTCTGCTCCACACATACCTGTAAAGGTGCTGCATTCGTTGCCTGCAGCTGTGATATTTGAAAACATGGAAAGTGGTGTACCAATCATATCTACACCACGTACAAGCTCATCGGCACGACCGTCTGTATATACACGATAAACTTCAAGTGGGGTGACATTGAATGAGTTCAAACTTCCGCCTTCGCCTGTCAGCGTGTAGCCGCTGGTTACGCTTTTAAAGTAGTAACCATAGGCCTTACCTTGTTTCTTAGCTTCGGCAATAAGCATTGAACGCAACTGTTGTTCAGTATATGGCTTTGATGTTTCAACAATAAGGTTTGACTGGCGTGAAACAGGGTCGTTGCCGCCTGTTGTTCTACCATGACCATTACTCTCAGGAAAACCATCGAGTGGTACTCTACTCATAAGGAAGTTCTTGAGAATACCATTGGTTACGCAATCAACCTTACGTGCACGCACACCCTCGTCATCGTATAGATAATAGCCATTAAGGGCAGCACCATTATAATCCTTTAATGTAGGATTGCAATATACATTGAAGGTAGTTGGCAACACTTGTTCATCTACCATCTTTTTGAATGTTTGTCCGCCTTTCTTCAAACGATGTCCTTCAAGACGATGACCAAAGATCTCGTGGAAGAACACTCCGCTGGCAGGACCTGAGAGTATTGCTGGTCCAGTATATGGGTCAGCAACAGGAGCATTCTTCAATGCCTTTAGACGTTCTATAATATTTTTAGCATCTTGTATCATTTTATCTTGCGAAGGCATCTTGTCGATATCGTAAGCAAAATAGTCAATATGTAGAGGACATGACATACCGTCGTTGGCCTTTACTGATGCTTGTACAAGGATGCGTACAGATTTGCGATTCTGCACAATCTCGCTTCCTTCTGAGTTAGTGAAATAGCTGCGGATAGCTTGGAAAGTTAGTTCGGCATTACCTGATTCGATGTCTTTGTATGAACGTAGTACACGTGTTATTTCATTCAGACGTGCTTCCCATTTCTTTACATCAAATGTTGTAGCAGAAGTAGGTAATGGTTGTTCATAATAGCGCTCAACAGGTGCGCTTGAAAAACAAGGGGCTTTATCTTCGTCTTCGGTGTTAGTAAAAGCTTGTGCCTTAGCTGAGTTATAGTTGTTTACTGCGATATGGTATCTTCGAAGTATTTCGTGCCATATAGCCTGGCGCATAGAAGGAATGATGCTGCCTGTTATTGGAATGTTTATGCCATATCCATTACGTTGTGTTCCACCAGAGCCTTGATTCTGATATTTGAAGTTGTCAAGTTTCTCGTTACCTAAGCGTATCTGTGGTGTTATCACTCTGCTATGACCAGTGCTGATAGATGATGCACCTAAGTTGCTTCTTATGATAGTGCTTTTCTCATCAATCATGCGCAGACTCATGAAATATGGAATGTTGTTTGTTTGTTTTTTGAGTTGACTCATGTTGTACTGGAGTTCTCTTTTCAGAGTATTCAGCAGAGAGTCTGTCTCAAGATTCTGAGCCTTTATATTTAGGCTCAGGAAAAATACGAGTAGTAAACCTAATTTCCTCATACAAAAAGTTATTGTAATCTATTCATTTAATTCTTTGTTTTTGTGACATCATTCGCTTTCATCGACTTAAATGCTTCTTCAAAACTCTTTGCCTCGTAGTTTGTTGATTTAATGAAGTTGGTGACAAAGGTTTCGTATTTTGTTTTTTGTGCATTATTCATCTTGGGATATTGTATTTGCAGCAAGCTATTCAATATTACTTTGAATGCATCATTAGATGGAACATAGCGTACTACCTCGTCGTAATAGTCGATGAGTTTGTCGTAGTCTTTCTCCATAACGTAGAGTGCTATTCGTGGAACCATAGCAATTCCCTCTGTTGAGGGAAAGTCAAGCATTGCTGTGATGAGTGCTGCTTTTCGCACATCGTCAACGGTATAGTCGTGTTCTTTGCCTGCTGCAACCAGATACATTCCAACACGATATGTGTCAAGAATCATGCGTCGTGTTTGTTCTGTACCAAGATGCTTATACATCTTGTCAATATCAAGTAATAGCTTGTCAAAACGTGGTGAGCGGAAATCTGTGTTTGCCAAATAAAGTTCTATGAAAGCTCGATCGTAGCGTTGAGACTCCCATTTATTCTTGTACATTTCATCAAGTATAGGTGCAGGGTCTTGTCCATGATCCATCATAGCCTTGATGAGTTTCATGCCAAGTTCATATTCAGGATTTTCAAAGAATTTCTTTGTCATCATGGGAACAGAATTGTCTGGCTTCTGTGCTTCTTCCACACGTTTAAGGAAATCGTCCACATCGGGTGAACCACCAGTAATGCGATTTATTTCATTTCCGTTTCCATCGAAGATGATAAAGGTTGGAAAGGATTGAACCTGATATTTCTTCATGAGTTCTATACCTTCGCCTTTCTGCATATCAACCTGTATGTTAACGAACTTAGGGTTGAAATATTCACCGCACTCTTTGAGCGGGAATATCTCTTTTGCCATTTTCGCACAGGGAACACACCATGAAGTGTAGCAATCCATAAAGAGCATTTTATTCTCCTTCTTTGCTTTTGCCACGGCTTGTTTAAAGTTCAAGCCTTTGGTAAAGGTAATGCCTTGAGCATAACATAGTGTTACTGCCAAGCAAAACGCTGTAACCAAAATATTTCTTTTCATCTTTTCTTCTATTTTTTGTGTAATTCGTCTTCTATAATTCTCTTTAGTTTCGGTTCTGATGGGCGTGGTGCATCGGTGGTTACAACGTTACCCTTTCTGTCAAAAACCATGAAGCGTGGTACGGCTGTTGTCTCGTAATCATCAACAAGCTCACCTTTACGGTAGCTAATAAGTTGTACACCGCCCATTTGCTTTTCTGAAATCATCTTTTCCCAGGCAGCTCTGTCTGTATCAAAAGATACACTCATGAAAACAACATCCTGACCATTGAAATCTTCTTGCAGTTCTTCAAGGTATGGAATCTCTTTCTTGCATGGTGTGCACCATGTTGCCCATACATCAACGACAACTACCTTGCCTTTGTAGTCCGACAGTTTTACTTTCTTGCCTTTCACGTCTTCATAGGCAAAGTCAATATAAGGATAGCCAGGCTGGTTTACTTTCCAACGACGAAGCAGTTTATCGCGACGTGCTTTCTGGTCAGCAGTAACAAAACTACTTTCATATTTCTTGCATCTAACATCACAACTGTCAAGAAGATGACGGTTCATTGCCTCTATAAGTATTTCGCCACGCAACTGTGCATCAGAAATATAGTTCATTGATAGTGGCAATGTGGGACCCATTATGAAATTGTATGCCCATGCTCTACCGAAAGTATGGTTGGTAATCAGTTCAAAAGGCATAGGAGAATAATTCCATACATCCATACTGCTGAAGGAGTAGTTATTGAAATGGTTTTGCAGCCATTTAGGATATTCGGTCTTCTTTCCAAAGTCAATACCATTCATGAAAACACTCATGATGTCGTATTGTAGGTTGAAAGGCATTGCCTTCTTTACCCAGTTGTCAAAGTATGTGTTGCCTGTTTTTACGTTTGCAATCATCTTTTCAGCCAATGGACTTATACTGTCGATAAGTTCATAGTAACGACCTGAGCCAACTGTGCGGCCAACAGGTGTGTAGTCAAGATTACGTAAAGGTTTTAGCAGCTTAAACCATTTAGAAAAGAACTGGTTTTCCTTGCTTAGTTTGCCATTGAAAACTAAGCCACCGTCCTTAACGTTGATTTCAATGGCCTCGCCCTTTTTGAAATAGATAGGGTAGAACTCTCCATCGGCACCAACATAGTTTACTTTTCCGATAATACCCATGTCGGGAGTAATATTTGCTTGAAACGAACGGTCGGTAGTTCGTAGAGCTGCCGATGTTTTTGGAACGAGTCTTCCATTTTCGTTTTGTGCAATGAATATGGTATTACTTTTTGTGCCCATAACATCTTTAAGGAATACACCTTTCAGATTTGTGTTTTGAGCACTTGCTGTCAGTGCCGACAGAAATAAGCCCATTAAAAAGAGTTGCTTTTTCATTATTATAAATTGTTTAGTATTTCCTTGAGAATATTATATTTCTCCATGATATATGGATATTCGCCATATTGTGCCTCAAACTCATTCTCGGTGTATGTGAGTATGGCTTCGCAATACATCAGTACATCTATGAATGGACTTGATGGTGTGTAATAGGTGTATGTTGGGTCAACATCAAGGAAGCCAACCTCTTGTACTGTAGGATGATCCCACGAGGTTGGGTCTGCACCTGTTACATAGTTGCGAAGATAACCTTTATACATGTAGTATATGTCCTTTGTAGGACTTAATGCTCTCGACACATTGTAGAATCGTTCTAACTGTGTGCTGAACTCTTCGTTATTAGTGATATAGTCGCTATACAGAACTCTCAGAATAGAGCCTCGCATAGCTTTTTTCTGTGTGGCATCCATGCTTGCAAGGTTTGACACATTGGAAATCACAAATGTATTCAGTCCTTTGAAGGCGTTGTTTCCGAAAGCAAGACTGTTCATTTGGTCAACAAGCAGAATGCTGTGTATGTGTATTTTCTTAGGAACAGCAGGCATTATATTCTCACGCAGATAGCGCAAGAAAGCAGGTATATTCTCGCGTGTTGCCAGTTTTATGTTATTAACCATAGGTGCACTTGATGCAGAGACACCACCACCAATAGAATAGCTTAGTGTCAGTTTCTCGTAGTGAGTATATTCATGACCGAAGACATCAACACGTTGCTGTGTGCCAATAGTGTCGTTGGCAAACACAGGAATGCTATAATCCTTATAAAACTGATACATTGCATGATCAACAGAGTCTGATGGGTTGTCCTGAAGTTCAAACCAGTTTTTTGTATAATCAGGGAAATCGGTTGTTTCCTCTTGCTGGCATGACGACAATGCAATACTTGCAATGACTATGCCGAGGATATATCTTGTCTTTTTCATTGTTTACTGCTTATTAATAATGTTACGTTTCTCACGCACTAGGTTTGTGAGTGTTCCTTCATTGAATGTGATGGTGGCATTAGGGATAGGGATTACCCATGCAGCCTTATCTTTTGTGTATGATTCCAAACGATAATCACCAGTGTGATAGTTCATATTCGAAACAGCATCATAGGTGTATGCAGGGTGTGTAATGCAGAAGTCTTCTGAAAGTGGGTATTTACTGTTTATAGAATAGCGACGAAGGTCAAACCAGCGATGACCTTCAAAGCATAGTTCCATGCGACGTTCTGTGCGTATGAATTCAATTAACTGTTGGTTGTCGGTAGGAATATCAGATATGTTGGCACCAACAATACGCTTTTCACGCAGAAGTTGCAACGTGTTGCGTGCTTCCTCGTTTTTGTTAAGCATAGCCAATGCCTCTGCTTTGTTTAGTAACACCTCAGCATAGCGAATAGAGAAGATGTCAGAAGCAATATCTGTATAATTGTAATCACCTGGCTGTACGAAATACTTATTTGGCAGTGGTGCCTTACTCTTTGCACTCTTCATAAAGAAAGTGGTGAGGCGTAGATCGTTAGCTGTGTATTTCTCCATAAGGTCGTTACTTGCCTTGAAACTGCTTGCACGGTTGTCGTCACCATTCCATTGACTTGTTGAGTCGTTGATGAAAATATAGCATGCATTATAAGTACCAGTAGTGAAAATCAATTCGCTTGAGTTTCTGTTGTTAAAACTGTTGTTGCTGTCGTGCTGACGCAGGTCAATGAGCTTATAGTCTAACTCGCTGAACGCATTAGTTGCATCAATGGCATCCAGATAACGCTCCATATAGAGGGCCACACGCGACTTGAAAGCCTTAACTGCTCCGATGCCCACACGCAGTTTAGGGTTGGTGGTTGGACTATAACCTTCGAGTTCGCTCTCTGCTGCCTCAAGGTCGGCCCATATCTGCTGATACACTTCCTCACATGTGGCACGGGTAAAATGCTTGTCTTCGATTACTTCAGAAACCTTTAATGGAACGCTGAAATCGGTTGAAGCAGAGGCTGTTGAGTATGGTAGCCCGTAAACGTTGGCAAGATAGAAGTAATAGAAAGCACGAAGGAAATGTGCTTCACCGCTTACGTGTTTCAGTAGTTCAATCTTCTCGTTTCTCCTGTCCTTACCCTTTATCTCTTGTGCTTGATAGATAATAGAGTTTAGCGCACCAATATGCTTATATAGTTTTGTCCAGTCTTTATCAAGCCATTGAATATTCTGTATGCTACTGAAAGGGTCTTCACTCCAGTTGGCAAGTTTGCCGAGCATATAATATGGTGTGCCTGTATCTTCAGTTACATAGTTAACGAGGAATGCTTCGGCATCATCGTCAACGACGTGAATCCAAGGGAAGTACATACTTTGATTGGCCTCAGATTCTAATATTGATTTGCTCAATGTGCCTTGATTGTAATAACCGTCTTTACGGAATCCCAGGAAGCCCTCACCAATCATGAGTGCCTCAAGGTCATCGGCATTTTCACAATAACGCTGATCGGTAGAATATTCATCAAGGAAGTCTCCACATGATGAAAAAAGCAATGTCAGTAAAAGAGCATATATTGTTATTCTTTTCATATTCTTGCGTAATTTTATATGGTGAGATTAATGTTTAGTGTGTAAGTAGGACGTGTTGACAAGTTGATAGATGGTGTAGTACCATTCTGGGTTGGATCCTGTCCCTTTAGTTCCTTACTGCATAGTGTCCACAGGTTATTACCAGTGAAGCTTATATACATTGACTGAAGTCCGAACTTTCTAACCAGATTGTCGTCGAAATTATATCTGAACGATAATGACTGTAGCTTTAGGTAGTTTCCACTTACAACACGTATGTTTGAGTTGTCATACATTTCATACAAGTTACCGCCTAAGGCGTATTCTGATGCAGGATATTGCTGCCACCAAGAAGTGTTATACTGCTGGTCGATAACAAGTCCTGGAATATTTGTGTATGCCTCGTCACCAGGGCGACGCCAGCGTTGTACATATTCCTTACGCAAGTTTTGCTGTGGATATATAATATTTGTGGCATAGCCAGATGCAATCTTCATCAGGCGTATCTTGTTACCTAATGAATAGGTGAAGTTTACCGACAAACCGAAGTTTCTCCAGCCAAAGTAGTTGTTTACACTACCCTGAATATATGGTTCACGAGAGCCCGACTCTTCCATTACCTCTTCAAACACCTCTTGCTTGGTCATATTTGAATATTTAGCATGTAGTTCGTCTTTGTTCTCTTCTTCTGTACCATAGAACATTGGTGATCCATCAGCAGGGTTTAGCCCCTTGAACTTATATGAATAGAATGTACCTATAGGTTTACCAGCAAATTCAAGAGAACCGTTGAGATAATCGTTGTATGTTACTACATCATGCAATGTGTTTGTTTTGTTGTTGATAGCTCTGTTCACCACCTTGTTTATTACCTCACCAATCTGTGGGTCTATGCGCCATACAAAACCTCTCTTAGATGTACCGCCAACATTGGTTGCATTGTTTATTGGTGTGAAACTAAGCGACACTTCGACACCCTGGTTGTCAAGTGTTCCACCATTAATAACATACTGGTTGATACCATTTATTTCAGATACGGTCTTTGTAAGGAAAGCATCGGTAGTGTGCTTGTAGAAGTACGAGATAGTACCTCTGATTTTGTTGTTTAGCAATGCAAAGTCAATACCAGCATTGTACGAAGCCGTCTTCTCCCACTTCAAATCAGGGTTAGGGTATTTATAGATAGTAGCATACTGCTGATTGAAATCGTAGCTGGTTAGTGTTGACTGCTGAATAATCATTCGTGCAGTCTGTCCCGGAAGCATGTTTCCTTGCCAACCCCATGAAAGACGAAGTGAAGCATCATCAACCCATGTTGTGTTCTTTAAAACATCTTTCTTCATGTTCCATCTACCCGACAGTGCCCAGATAGGTGAGAATTCCTCGTTGGCACGTGTACCAAAGAGGTTAGAACGCTCACCTCTGATATGTACGTTGAACAGGTAGGTGTCTTTATATCCGTAGCCTGCGGTAGCATACCATGCCAGTTCGTTTGTGAGCAAACGGTTACGATAGCCTAATCCATCTTTCGATGCCATGAATTGTGCGTAATAACCATTATATTCAGTTGATACCTGGTCGAAATAACCACCAAATTCAGTAAAATATCCGCGTCGGGTAATATTGAAACCTTTATATTCTGTTGACTTAGCCTCAATACCGGCTGATGCAGTGATAAGGTGGTTGCCATTTGTGCCTATGTTCTTCATGAAGTTAGCTTGCAAACGTGCTGTATAGTCGGTATTTCGTGTTTCCTCACGTTTTAGCTGACCGCCTACAGGGCATAGGTCATTTCTGTTGCTCTGGTCTGAACGTAGATTAAATACATAATATGTATCTTTAGTGTAATATTCCTCATGAGTGGTGTTCTGAATGCCATAAGCCAGAAGTGCATCAATATTCAAACATGGTAGAATCTCATATCGCATCTGTGCACGCAGATTTATTGCGTTGCCGTCTGTTGTATCGCCAGAATTGTTTATCTCGTTAAGAATATTATAATCATATTTATAACCATACGTGTTAACACGAGGATAATAGAACAGCGAACCATCGGTATTGTATGCAGGCATAGTACGACTCATGTTGTAAGCATAGTCCATAACATTTATGCCAGAAGGAATGTAGTTACGTTTTGTTGTGTTTGCCGATAGCTGGAATTGAGCGCTGAACTTACGATAGTTAGTAGAAAGGTTTAACATGGTTGAATAACGGTCGTTCTTTTCTTTCTTTATAACGCCATTCTGTTGATTATAGCCCAATGAAGCATAATACTTAATGTTGGGTGAACCTCCCGAAAGACTTACTGTGTGGTTGTGTGAGAATGAATCGTTCATCAACAAACCCAACCAGTCAGTGTTTACACTATTATAATAGTCGGCTTGCTCTTTAAAGGTTTGATAATCTATTGCACCTTTATAGTAGTTTAATAATGCCTCTTCATAGCCCGACCACTGTGTAACATTATTATAATACATTCCGCGATCAATAAGTTCCTTGCTCACATCCATGCGCTCGGCAGCATTCATCATATATATGTCGTCGTCAGCGTAGCGAGGACGTTGTGTATAGGTGAAACTACCATTATAGCTTACCGATGGTTTGCCAATCTTACCTTTTTTTGTGGTAATAACGATAACACCGTTACCGGCCTTGGCTCCATACAAAGCTGTTGCTGATGCGTCCTTAAGAACATCAATCTGCTCAATATCATTAGGGTTAAGACCAGAAATGGCATTGCCAAGGAGATTCACAAAATCAGGGTCATTGATAGTCTGAGGGTCAACGTTCACAGGATCTGAGAGAACAATACCATCAAGAACCCACAGCGGTTCGCGGTTACCAACTATCGTTGAAGTACCACGGATACGAAGTTTTGGAGCTGCACCAAGCTGACCGCTGTTTGTAGTGAAAATCATGCCAGGCACCTTACCCTCAAGCATTTGGTCGATGTTGTTCATACCTGGATTATTAATATCCTCCATCTTCAGAGTAGTAACGGCTGAGGTGAGTTTTGAACGGTCAATAGTTTGATAACCTGTAACAACAACATCATTTAGTGCTGCAACATTTTCCTGCATCACAATATTGATATTTGATCTGTCAACAAGAATCTTCTTTTGTTTCATACCTATAAAGCTGAAGCATAACACATCTTGTTCTTCAACCTCAATACGGTAGTTTCCCTCGCTATTGGTAACAGCTGCACCTTTCTTGCCCATCACCGTAATGGCTACACCTGGTAGTGGCTCTGTACCCTCGTCGGTAACGTGTCCCATCACGACAATCTTCTTTGCGTTTGTTGTTTTCTTACGAATGATGGCGCAATCTCCATCCCATACAACCTCAAGACCAATCATCTTGCATAGTCGTGACATAAATGAAGCCAGTGTTTCGTTCTTGGCACTTATAGTTACTTTCTTGCCTTTTAGCAGGTCGGCATTGTAAACATAAGTAAACTTTGTTTTTGACTGTACAGATTCAAGTACATGAAATACATCTACATTGTTGTAGGTTCCCGAAAAGCGCTGCTGCTGTGACCACGCTGTTTGAAGTGAACAGCATACCAGCACGAGCACTAAAAGAAGTCTTCTTCCCTTTGTTATACATTCAGGAAGAAAAGATAAATGGCTTTTGTTCATCGCTTTCTCTTGTTAATTTTCAGTCTCTATTTATTATTAATTTAGTTTATTCTATAGTCACCTTTTTACCATGAATCTCATAGTTGAACTCGTCAGTAAGACTCATCTTCTTCATGAAATCGTCAACAGTTTGAGTTCTTCTGCATTCTCCCGAGAATCTTATGTTTTTCACATCGGCTTTGAATTCCACTTCAACACCATATATTCTCTCTATTTCATTCATGATAGCTTCAAGTCGTTGGTCCTTGAATATAATAAGTCCGTCACGCCAAGAAGCTGTTCTTGCATCTTCAATGGGGTGTATCTTTATGTCAGAGCCCTCTTTTATAGCTTCCTCGCCAGGGCG
>R22__coassemble_1019_pt1 | contig 15341 bp, 15 predicted proteins | sample R22__metabat2_high_PE_007 | metagenome-assembled genome bin R22
TCTATAATCTCTGCCATACCGAGGAAGCTGCATTGATTCTTTCTGAATGCAAGGTTGGCAACCTCGTTGGCTGCATTAAGGATACATGGCATGTTGCCTCCCTTGTTGATGGCCTCGTATGCCAATGCCAAGCACTTGAACTTGTTTACATCGGGTTCGAAGAACTCTAACTTCTGTGCTTTGAAGAAATCAAGACGCTCACCCTTGAGAGTTAAGCGCTGTGGGAAAGAGAAGGCATACTGAATAGGTAGGCGCATATCTGGCACACCCAATTGAGCCTTTACTGCTCCGTCCATGAACTGAACACCACTATGGATTATTGACTGTGGGTGAATGAGCACCTGAATTTTATCAGCAGGAACGCCAAAGAGCCATTTTGCTTCCATCACCTCGAAGCCTTTGTTCATTAATGATGCCGAGTCGATAGTGATTTTTGCACCCATGTCCCATGTAGGGTGTTTAAGTGCATCGGCAGCAGTAACTGTCTTTAGCTGTTCGTGAGTGAAATTACGGAAAGGACCGCCAGAACAGGTTAGAAGAATCTTATCAACCTCATTCATGTTCTCACCAACAAGGCTCTGGAAGATAGCACTGTGCTCAGAGTCAACAGGCAGCATATCTACATGATACTGCTGAACAAGGTTAAGGATGAGCTCGCCGGCAACAACAAGAGTTTCCTTGTTAGCAAGGCAAATCTTTTTTCCTGCCTTGATAGCATTTATTGTTGGTACAAGACCAGAGAATCCCACCATTGAAGCCAAAACCATGTCGATAGGTTCAGCCTGCACAATTTCTTCAAGAGCCTGTCGGCCGGCATACACCTTTATGTCGGGTTCGTCGGCAAGCAACTGTTGCAATTCGTCATAGTGTTCTTCGTTGGCAATGACAACAGCTGCTGGTTTGAACTTATGAGCCTGTTCGGCAAGTTTCTGTACGCTATTGTTGGCGGTGAGGCAATAAACCTCATACAGGTCGCTGTGCTGCTCTATCACATCGAGAGCCTGTGTACCTATACTACCAGTACTACCGAGAATACATATTTGTTTTTTCTTCTTTTCTTCTTTCATAATAACGTTGGATTAGTCAAGATCCATAAGACCATCAGGAAGATCGTAATCAATTCTCTTTTGCTTTACATCAATGCCTTTGATAAGAGCTTCGTTGGCTGGGATAAGAGCATCTTTGCCATCGGGAGTTACTATCTCAAAGAGAATATTGATAGTTGAATCGTCAACAGCCTGTATTGTTCCCAATACCTTATCTGTGTTAATGTCATGAAGAGCAAATCCAATGATTTGTGCCCAAGAAACGTTTTCTTCGTCTCTGTCGGCAAGCTCACGAGGGAAATACACATCAAGACCAGTCAGATTAGCAGCCTTTTCCTGAGAGTCGATACCCTCGAGAATCATCAAGGCTGTTTCGTCGTTCTTGAAACGATATTCCTCTATAAAGAAAGGCACAAGAATGCCATCGATATCAAGGATGATATAATCAGCGTCTTCACGATCGAATATATCATCATCGAAGTTAAAACTTATCTCGCCCTTTACTCCATGAGGCTTACCTAATCGGCCTATCTTATATACGTCTTCTCTTCTTATCATATTGAATCTTATGACTTGTATTAATCGTCAACACGCTTGATACATGCTCCAAGACTATTGAGACGATGTTCTATATCTTCGTAACCACGGTCTATCTGTGCAATATTAGCTATGCGACTTGTACCGTTAGCACTCATAGCTGCAATGAGCAGGGCAATACCGGCACGTATATCAGGACTGGTCATGCGACCTGCACGCAGAGTGATGTTTCTGTCGTGGCCTACTACTACAGCACGATGAGGGTCGCAGAGAATAATCTGTGCACCCATATCAATGAGTTTATCGGTGAAGAACAGACGACTCTCGAACATTTTTTGATGAATGAGCACAGTACCACGTGCCTGAGTAGCCACCACGAGGAGCACGGACAGCAAGTCTGGAGTGAGACCAGGCCAAGGCGCATCGGCCAATGTCATGATGGTGCCATCAATAAATGAATCAACTATATAATGTTCCTGTTTTGGAATAAAAAGGTCATCGCCTTCAACCTCTATTTTTACACCTAAGCGGCGGAAGGCATCAGGAATGATACCTAAGTTCTTCAGCGATACGTTCTTTATGCGGATACCATCACCAATCATTGCGCCCATACCAATGAACGAGCCAACCTCAATCATGTCGGGTAAGATGGTGTGATCAGCTCCATGCAGTGTTTCTACACCTTCAATTGTGAGCAGATTACTGCCAATACCGGTAATCTTTGCTCCCATGGAATTGAGAAGTTTGCAGAGTTGCTGCAGATAAGGTTCGCAGGCTGCATTATAGATGGTTGTGGTGCCTTTGGCTAATACGGCTGCCATAACGATATTTGCAGTACCTGTTACTGATGCCTCGTCGAGAAGCATGTAGCAGCCATTGAGCTGTTCGGCTTTTATCTGGAAAACATCGCGTTCTTCGTCCTTAACGAAACGTGCTCCAAGATTCTTGAATCCAAGGAAGTGAGTATCAAGACGGCGGCGGCCAATTTTGTCGCCTCCTGGCTTTGCAACGGTAGCTTTGCCGAAACGACCAAGCAGAGGCCCAATCATCAGGACACTGCCACGCAGGGCAGAACATTTCTTAACGAACTCAATACTGTCGAGATAATCAAGCTTGAGTTCGTCACTTTGAAACGTATAGTCGTTACGTGAGTTACGGGTAACCTTTACTCCGATATCAGCCAATAATTTTATAAGATTGTTAACATCAAGAATATCAGGAATATTCTTAATGCGCACAGGTTCGGTAGTGAGCAAAGTGGCACAGATAACCTGCAGAGCTTCGTTTTTGGCTCCTTGTGGAGTGATGGTTCCCTTTAAAGGGTGTCCTCCTTCAATGATAAATGACTCCATAGATAATTATTTCTTTTTGCGCTTGCCTCCGTTGTTATTCTGCAGAATTTCGCGCTCATTTATCTTTTCAAAAACAAAGTTGTCAAGGTCGAGCTGTACTTTTCCATTGGTGAAGCGTGCCAAGTCGCTTGCTACCTTCTCGTCGGCACATGAGCCATGACTCCACTGAAGAAGGTCGCGTTTCATCTGGTTGGCTGTAAGCCTAATGAGTTCGTCACGTTCTTCACCATCAGGCATATCCTTAAGTTTATCGAATAGTTCGAAAACCATATTGCCGTAGTGTTTCACAGGGATACGCTTCATAGGATATTCCAGAGGCTCAGGCTTTGTAGCCATCTTGAGAGCGCCACTAACATCGAAAGGAAAGTCAATGTCGAGTTGAAAATTACTCATAATGGCTAAGTGATCCCATAGCTTCTGCTCATAATCCTCTGTAGCACGATTTTGTGGATACATACGGTCCATGATAGCAACAATGGTTTCTGCACATTGCTGGCGTTCTTCTTTATCTTTTAGCGCAACACAGTAGTCAACCATATTTTGAATCTCACGTCCATATTCTGGAAGTATGAGCTTCTCGCGCTGTGTATTGTAGTCTAATCCTTCAATGTTCATATCTTTATTTTTCTATTTCAAGTAAAGGCTTGGATTTTTTTGCAACGAAGTCTTTCAGATAGAAAGGTACGAAGTAGGCAACATCTTCAAACTGTTCTAAAGCAATACGCTTTTCAGCCAGTGGGAACATATATTTTGCCAAAGCATCAATATTGTCAATGAAGTGTGCATTTGGATGTGTGATAACGTCCTTGCATTTCTTGGCTCCATCGCCAAAGAAATATACAGGGCCCTTGTCAAGATACTCTTTGTAGGTGTCGGCATCAACAATATCAGCCTGGATAGGGCGCACTTCCTTAAGTGCACGTGTAAACACCTGAGCATATACCTCCATACGGCGGGCATCGAGCATTGGAACGAGAAGTGCATTTTCTTCCTTCACCATTTCACGAAGCAAAACAGGCACACAAAGCAATTCCAATGTAGGAACAGCAATGAGTTTCACATCGCGACCATAGGCAACACCTTTTGCCATAGATGTTCCGATTCGCAAACCAGTATAAGAACCTGGACCGCAACTCACAGCCACAGCGTCAAGCGGAATGGCGTGATTATCCATGAATGAAAGAGCCTCATCGATAAAGGTTCCAAGTTGCTCATTATGATGAGGACCGCCGCTATGGTCCTCCTTGTTGAAGATGCATTCGGCGTCATTACTTACTGCAACAGAGCACACGTTTGTACTCGTTTCAATGTTCAATATACACGACATAATAATTAATCTATTCTAAATAACATGCAAATTTACTCTTTTTTCCCGCAATTTTCGTACTTTTGCAGAAATTTAACGTGAAGAAACCATGATACAGTCAATGACAGGCTACGGTAAAGCAGTAGTAGCTTACAATGAAAAGAAAATTAATGTTGAGATTAAGTCACTAAACAGTAAGGCACTTGACCTCTCAACACGTATCGCTCCTCTCTACCGTGAGAAGGAGATGGAAATTCGCCAGTATGTGGCTAAACAACTGGATAGAGGCAAGGTTGATTTCTCTATATGGATTGAGAAAGATGCTGCTGCCGAGGCTTCACCGATAAACGCAGATATTGTAAAGAAATATTTTGAGCAGATAAAAGCTATTTCTGAAGCAACAGGAATTCCTGAGCCAGAAAATTGGTTTGAGACTTTGCTTCGTTTGCCTGATGTAACAACAAAGACTGATGTAGAAGAGCTTAGCGATGAGGAGTGGGCTGCTGCTACTCAGGCTATTGATGTTGCTGTAGAGAACTTGAAGGCTTTCCGTCGTCAGGAAGGTGCTGCTTTGCAGAAGAAATTTGAAGAGAAGATAGATAATATTGCTAATCTGCTGGCAAGTATTGAACCATACGAAAAGAGTCGTGTTCCAAAGATTCGTGAACAAATTGTTAAGGGGCTTGAGGCTATTCCTGAAGTTGACTACGATAAGAACCGCCTGGAACAGGAACTTATCTATTATATTGAGAAACTTGACATCAGTGAAGAGAAACAGCGTCTTGCTAATCACCTGAAATATTTCCGTGACACAATGAACGAAGATGGTCCATTGGGTAAGAAACTTGGTTTTATTGCACAGGAAATGGGTCGTGAAATCAATACTACTGGTTCTAAGAGCAATCAGGCTGAAATGCAGAACATCGTAGTAAAGATGAAGGATGAACTGGAGCAGATTAAGGAACAGGTGTTGAATGCGCTGTAAAAACCTCCCCCAGCCCCTCCGAAAGAGGGGAGGGCCTAAGCGGGGTAGGATTTATTGACTATAACTTTTTTGCGATTTAACTTTTTACCGTTTATGGAAAAAGGTGATAAGGAGAGAAAGGAAATTGGACATACTATATATGGGAAATATGGGTATGAAACCAGTGGAGATGGTAATTTTGATCTTTTAAAAAGAAACGCAAAGAGCAATCGTAGATATCCAACAGCCGCCGAGGCCATGCTTTGGGAAAATATTAGAGGCAAATCGCTTGGTGTGCGTTTTCGACGTCAGCACCCAATAGGTAGTTATATTGCTGATTTTGTTTGCCTAAAGTATAATCTTATTATTGAAGTTGACGGAGGTTATCATTATATTGGCAATCAACTTATATCTGACGAGATAAGAACAAAATATCTGGAATCTCAAGGTTTTACCGTTATAAGATTTGACAACAATGAGGTATTACAGAACATAGATGCTGTAATCTCCAAAATAAAATTTAAGATGGAAGAAATAAACAATAATAACAGCCCGTTAGGCACTCCCCGCCTTTGGAGGGGACGGGGGAGGTTAATAATTTTCTCTGCACCATCAGGTTCAGGCAAGAGCACTATTGTGCAGTATTTGATGAAAGAGCATCCTGAACTGAACTTGGCTTTCTCTATTAGCTGCACAAGTCGCGCACCACGTGGTACAGAGAAAAACGGAGTAGAATACTTTTTTCTTACCCCGGAAGAATTTAAACAAAAAATAGATAAAGACGAGTTTCTGGAATACGAAGAAGTGTATGAAAACCGCTTTTATGGTACTTTGAAAAGTCAGGTTGAAAACCAGACGGAGAAAGGTGAAAACGTTGTCTTTGACGTTGATGTAAAGGGTGGTTGTAATATCAAGAATTTCTATGGTGATAAGGCTTTGAGTATTTTTGTTCAACCACCATCGGTAGAAGAACTGCGCCGTCGTCTTGTTGGCAGAGCTACTGATGCGCCAGAGGTTATTGAACAGCGATTGGCTAAGGCAAGTTACGAAATGACTTTTGCTGAAAAATTCGACCATATCGTTGTTAATGATGATTTGGATGTAGCAAAAGCCGAAACTCTGAAACTCGTTGAGGATTTTCTTGCAAAATAATTATTTCTTGAAAAGATTAACCGGTATTTTCGGAGGCTCGTTTAACCCTATTCACACAGGACATATTGAGCTTGCAAGGCAGCTGTTGCAGAGTTTGCCTTTGGAGGAGATATGGTTTGTGGTTTCACCTCTTAATCCTTTCAAGAAAACAGCTACTGATTTGCTTGATGATGAGAAGCGACTGCAGCTGGTACAAATAGCATTGGAAGATGAAAAAGATATGAAGGCAAGTGATTACGAGTTTCATTTGCCTCGTCCTTCTTACATGCTTCATACTTTGCAGAGTCTGTCGGTAGATTATCCTGACAGAAAATTTGCTCTTATCATTGGTGCTGACAACTGGTTGGCATTTGAGCGTTGGTATGGTTACAAGGAAATTCTTGAAAACTATCCTGTTTTTGTTTATCCACGCAAGGGGTGTGATATAAATGCATCAAAAATGCCAACAGGTGTAACCTGTGTGGATACTACACTTTTTGATCTAAGCAGTACAGAGATAAGAGCTCTTGTTAAAGAGGGGAAGTCCCTAAAGGGACTGGTACCCGAGAAAATCATTCCTATGGTAGAGGATTATTACGGATAATTTTGTATCTTTGCAGAAAAATATTTCTGATGAAGATATTTAAACATATTGATTCTCTTTTTCAACTGGCTGTAAGGCCACTCTCAAGCAATGCGTTTTTTGCTGTAATGATGTATGCATTAGGTATTCTGTGTGCCTTATGCACGCTGCCTCATACACGTAATGCGCAACTCTATGATAATCTTTTCTTTGAACTGTTTTTAGATGTCTATATTGCATGTGTGGTGCTTTCATGTATACCCAAGAAAGTGCGCCGCTGGGTAAGAGTGTTTCTGTATGTTGTTCTTTATATTGTAGCGCTTATAGATGTATTTTGCTTTGTAAAATACGATTCAACTCTTAATCCGTCAATCTTGATGCTTGTAGGAGAAACCGACAGCAGAGAGGCTGGAGAATTTCTTACTACAATATTTTCGTCAGATATTATTTTTAGTCGCTTAGGCTGGATTTTTTTGTTTATACTGTTCCACATAGGATTGGTTATTTTGCCTAAATACAAAAAGCTGCCAAAAGTCAGACTGAAGAAAAAGGCTCTTAGTTATATTGGTGTTGCTGTTGTGGTGTTCTTAGTGTTGTCGGTTGTGAATAGTGTTGGCAATAAAATGGCAACTCACAAACTGCTGTCTGGTCGTACTATTGGTGAGGTAGAACATACGCTTACAGAGAAAGATCATGCTCAGCTCTATCTGCCTATTTATCGATTAGTGTTTAGCTTATATGCTAATAGTCTTGCAGCTAAACAAGTTGATTTGCTTATTGAGGCATCAGAAAAAGTAACTGTTGACAGCTGTAGTTATAAGTCGCCAACCATAGTGCTGATTATCGGTGAGAGCTATGCTAAGAACCATTCGCAGCAGTATGGCTATTTTATGGATACTACTCCACGTCAGGTGGAGCTGGAGAAAAAGGGTGGTTTGGTGAAGTTTGATGATGTTGTTGCATGCTGGAACCTTACAAGTTTTGTTTTTAAGAATTTCCTTTCTACTCATGTAGTTGGTCAAAAGGGCGAGTGGTGTGATTATCCTCTTTTTCCTCAGTTGTTCCGTAAGGCAGGTTATAAGGTTTCATTCCTTACCAATCAGTTTCTTTCTAAGGCTAATGAGGCTGTGTATGACTTCAGTGGTGGTGTATTTCTGAATAATCCACAACTGAGCAAGGAACAGTTTGATATACGTAACAACAAACTATATCGCTATGACGCAGACCTTATAAAGTGTTACGATAATTTCGTAAAGGAGGGTAAGATAAAAATATCAAACCATATAACACCAGGTGCTTCTATGCAGAAGACAGATGGAGCAAATCTGGTGATATTCCATTTGTTGGGTCAACACGTTACATATAAGACTCGTTATCCACGTAATCAGACTCATTTCTGGGCAAGCAACTATGAGGATAAACGACCAGAGCTAACCGACAAGCAGCGTAAGGTGCTTAGCCAATATGATAATGCTGTGCTTTACAACGATTCTATTGTTAATCAAATAGTAAAGCGATTTGAAGATAAGAATGCCATTGTAATATATATGCCTGATCATGGCGAAGAGTGTTATGAGGAAAACCGCGGTTTTATCTGTCGTAATCACTCTGCTGCTATTGACTGGCCTTTGGCACATTACGAGTTTGAGATTCCTTTCTGGATATATTGTTCACCACGCTATCGTGCAAGCCATCCAGATGTATACATGCAGATTGTGCTGGCAAAACACCGACGTTTCATGACTGATGCTCTGCCGCATATGCTGCTTTACCTTGCTGGTATAAAAGCTAAGGACTATCACAAAGAGTATAATCTTTTAAGTCCTGATTATAATGAAAACCGTCCACGTATTCTAAAGAATACTGCCGACTATGATAAGCTTGCTTCACAAGCGAAGCTAAAGGATAAATGATAAATGCAAAGGAAAATGAGAAATGACGCTCAACTACTAAGTAGAACCGAATGTTCAGTTCTTCGAGGTCTGGCCATTATCGGAATTATTCTTCACAACTACTGCCATTGGCTTGGCCCTGTTGTGAAAGAAAACGAATATCAGTATTTCCAGCATAATGTGGATTGGTTCACACAGGTGTTGTTTCATCCTGACCATCTGTTGCCTATGCATATCGTTTCGTTTTTTGGTCATTATGGTGTGCCTATCTTCCTGTTTCTGAGTGCTTATGGATTAGTGAAGAAATACGAAGGCATCTCGAACCCATCTCGAATACCTTTTGTGAGTTATCATTTCATGAAACTGTTCAGAATGATGATAGTGGGTTTCGTGGCATTTACCATGATTGACCAGATGACGCCTGGCGCTCATCACTATCATGCACTTGACGTTATTGCACAATTAGGTTTGTTCAATAATGTTCTTTCTGACCCCGACAATATTATCTGGCCTGGTCCATATTGGTTCTTTGGACTTATGCTGCAGCTATATATTGTTTACCGCGTTTTCCTTTACCGTAAGGACTGGAAATGGATTGTCGGCGCAATTGTTGTTTGCTGGTTGATGCAGATTTTCCTTGATCCAGAGGGCGAAACGCTGAACCGTGTTCGCTATAATTTCATGGGTGGAATGTTACCTTTTGGACTTGGACTGTTATATGCCAAATATGGCCGTGACCTTGCATACGAACACTATGCTCTTGTTGCAGGTTTCTCATTGCTGCTGATTATCTTCTGCAGCTATACTTATCAAACATGGTTCTGGGTTCCAGTATTTATCTGTTCATTCCATATTAGTGTTGTTAAGTTTATATCAAAGGTAAACTGGTTAACTAAAATTCTTGAGTGGACAGGAGCTATCAGTGCAGCCCTTTTCGTGTGTCACCCAATAACACGAAAGATATTTATCCCTATAAGTCGTCATGGTGACTACTATGCAGGATTGCTATTATATATTGTGGCAAGAATATGTCAAGCATGGGTGTTCCGTGAGTTTATGAAGCGTTTACCTAATCCTAAGATGAAGCAGGAATGATGAAGATAAAAGACATTGAACTGACGAATATCAGCCGTTATCGTGGTGAACTCATGGGTATGGCGATGATTTTCATCATCCTTTTCCATGTTAGTTTGCCACAGAACGACATGTTCTATGGTCTTCGCCGAATGGGTAATATTGGTGTTGACATGTTCTTTTTTCTCAGCGGTATTGGTCTGTGGTTCTCGTGGACAAAAAATCCAAGTTGTAAGCACTTTTTTAAACGTCGCTATCTTCGTATTTACCCAACGTGGCTAATAATGGCCAGTCTATATTATATTCCACGTTTTAATGGTGGAGATATTATGGCATGGGTTGATCTTATAGGGGATATAACCATTAACTGGGATTTCTGGTTACATGACGAACTGACATTCTGGTATATTCCAGCAACAATGATGTTGTACCTATTTGCTCCAGCATATATGGAGCTGATAAAGAAACACCCCATATATCGCTGGTTGCCTGTTGTCATGGTTATGTGGTGCATATTGGTGCAGTATGTTACACCTATTCATAACATATTTGGTCATATAGAGATATTCTGGAGTCGTGTCCCAATATTATTCATTGGAATAAACATGGGAGAGATGGTTAGAAAAAAAGAAAAACTTGATGGAGCAAGTATATGGATGATTATTATTCTTTTTGTTGCCACTCTTGCATCAAGTATGTTCTTGGAACAATATCGTCATGGGCGTTTCCCACTATACGTGGAGCGTATGCTTTATATTCCTCTTACTGTGACAACAATATTGTTGCTTAATCGTGTTTTCCGTCGCACACCAAAATGGTTCAATCGCTCTTTCAAGTTTGTAGGTGCACTTAGTTTAGAGTGTTATCTTATACATATTCACTTTGTGCTTGACTACATACCAAAAGGATGGGGCTATTGGCCAACCTTCTTTACATGCACAGCCATTACACTACCTTTGGCTTGGTGCTTAAGTAAGATTATTGGTGTGATAGAAAAGAGATTGTCATAGAAAAGTATTATGAACGAGATTGAAATGAAGAAAACAAAATGCGTGCAAGCAGCTACAAAAAAAATAGGAAAGCTGCATGCTGTTCTGAGAATACTGCGTCCTGCACAATGGATTAAGAATTTCTTTGTTCTTGCACCATTGATTTTTGGAGGTGCTCTTTTTCAGTTAGAATCATTATGTGCTGGACTTATAACGTTCTTAGCTTATAGTTTTGCAGCATCAAGCATATATTGTTATAATGATATTCATGATGTAGATGATGATAGACGACATCCTGAGAAATGTCATCGTCCTATAGCAAGTGGAACAATCAGTGTTGGTCAGGCTTATGTCTTGATGATATTGATGATAGTTCTTTCTTTGGCTATGGTTTCATTTCTTTTGCTGCCAGGTTGTTTTGTATCCATATCAGAACATTCGGTTTTAAAAGTTGCTGGAGTAATTATCTTCTATTGGCTATTGAATCTAGCCTATTGCGCTAAGTTAAAGCAATATGCAATCATTGATGTTTGCGTAGTTGCTTTTGGCTTTGTGCTTCGATTGTTAGCTGGTGGCTTTGCCGTAGATATTGTATTGAGTAAATGGATTGTTCTTATGACTTTCCTTATTACCCTATTCATGAGCTTTGCTAAGCGAAGAGATGATGTTCTTCGTATGGAGGCAACTGGAGAGGCACCAAGAAAGAACACCATCAGATATAACCTCACGTTTATTAATCAGGCAATTACAATTACTGCATCGGTAACATTGGTATGTTACATTATGTACACTGTGAGTCCTGAGATAACGGCAAAGTTCCATACTGACTATTTATATCTGACAAGTATCTTTGTTCTTGTTGGTTTGTTGCGTTATATACAGATTGCGGTTGTTGATAAGAAGAGTGGTAATCCAACAAAGATTATCTTGAAGGATCATTTCACTCAGTTTGTTGTTTTAGCATGGCTCGTTGCCTTTATATTGATTATATATGTCGTCTAAAATATATTGCTTTGACTTTGATGGTACAATAACTCATAAAGATACTTTGCTTGAGTTCATAAAATATACTCATGGATTGGAAGGTTTTCTATTTGGGTTTCTTCGTTATTTACCATTATTGATATTGATGAAACTTCATCTTTATCCTAACTATAGGGTTAAGCAACAGATATTTGCACACTTCTACCGTGGGATGACTGTAGGAACATTCAACAAGAATTGCAATGATTTTGCTCGCGATAAAAAGAATATCATTCGTAAGGCAGCAAAGATTAAACTTGAAGAAGCATTAAAAGAGAATGCACAAATTTTTGTGATAAGCGCAAGTATAGACAACTGGGTTGCTCCATTCTTTGAAGATGAGTTTTCTGTTACTGTTCTTGGCACACAGATTGAGGTTAAAGACGGATTGTTTACTGGACGCTTTCTAACAAAGAACTGTTATGGTGAAGAGAAGGTTGAGCGTTTGAAAAAGGTGCTTACCAAATCAAGAGATCAGTATGAGATAATAGCATTCGGCGATAGTCGTGGTGACAAGGAAATGTTGGAATATGCAGATAAAGGATATTATAAACCATTTAGAAGATAACAAGCGCGAGAAACTGGGGGAGGTAGTGCGTTTTGGTGTTGTTGGAGTTGCTGCTGTGTTAATTCAATATGGCGTGTACCTTTTGTTGGTTCTGTTCATGAATCACAATATCTCAATGACACTTGGATACATTATCAGCTTTATATTCAATTTTATAGCCAGTACTCACTATACCTTTCGAGTGAAAGCAAATGCCAAGCGTGGAGCAGGCTTCGCGTTGAGCCACGTAATAAACTATTTCATGCAGATTGCAATGCTCAATGTTTTCATCTGGCTTGGTATAAGCAAGCAGATTGCACCAATGCCAATGTTCGGCATCTGTGTGCCAGTTAATTTTCTTTTAGTTAGATTCTTTTTAAAACGATAATATGACAAATCCATTTTATATTTTCAAGATAAAGCGTGAAGAGCGTTGGATGGCATTAGCAGTATTTCTGGCTATTACAGCACTCAACGTATTATGCATTATAAAGTATTTTGATCGCTTTTCACAGATTACAGATAATTACAAGAAATTATTTGTTGGCACGTTCCATATATCAGGATTTGACCCAGTAACATATTGGGTTGTTAGCGATTGGACAACAGGCTACAATATTTATCGCCATCCTCTGCTTGCCTTTTTCATGTACATTCCGTATCAGATTAATCAGGGATTGATGATGCTTACAGGAATGAACTGGGCACAGATTATTGTGGCTGCAATACTCATCTTCTGCTCATTTTATGCTTTTATATTCTTCTATAGAATAGTTCGTGAAATAGTTAGTCTTAAACGCGTCGATTCAATAATTCTATCGGCATTCTTTTATAGTTTCTCATATATACTTGTTGCATCTATCGTACCTGATCATTTTATCATGTCGATGTTTATGCTCATGCTTACGCTCTATGTGGCAGGTAAGAAAATACAAAAGCACAAGCCATTTACAAAGTGGCAGACAATATTATTTTTTATATTCACTGCAGGTATATCATTGAATAATGGCATAAAAGTGTTTCTCGCCAACTTCTTTGTTAATGGCAAGAAATTTTGGCGACCAGCAAATCTTCTGTTTGCCATACTTCTTCCTGCACTATTGATATGGGCAGGAGCACGTTTGGAATGGAACTATTACGAGAAACCTGCTTTTCAGGCACGTCAGACTCTTAAAGCAAAGAAAGACTCAACAATGCGTGCAAAACTATATCAGGAATATCGTGACACTGTATCAATAAAGGATTCGGCAAAGATAGAATCTGGGTATAGACTTCTGATTCAAAAACGTGCACATGACAAATATGTGCGTGATCATAAGAAAATATGGAATAGGAATACAGGAAAGCCTATAAACAAGACCGAGTTCGGGCAGTGGACAGATATTACTACTCCTCGTTGGCCATCGTTGGTTGAAAACACTTTTGGAGAACCAATTCAGTTGCATCAGGATTATCTTTTACTGGATGTATTACGCAATCGTCCTGTAATAGTAGAATACCGATGGGTAAGCTCGTATGTTGTAGAAGCTATTATCATTCTGTTCTTTGTGCTTGGCGTATGGTGTGGACGACGAAGCCGACTATTGTGGCTTGGCTTAAGCTTCCTTGCTTTCGATATGATTATCCACCTCGCTTTGGGCTTTGGTATCAATGAGATATACATCATGAGCCCTCATTATCTCTTTGCAATACCATTGGCAATAGCCTTCCTGGTGAAAGCAATCAGAAGCAAAGTCCGTGTAGCTGTAATTCTAAGCCTCATGGTAATAACGTTATATCTCTATGTATATAACGGCAGTCTTCTGCTCAGCTATTTGCTTGGTTTGTATTAAGAGATATCAGCTGTTTCTATATTCATCAATTTTATCAAGTAGTTTGTCACTTTTGCCTGTGATAGTTTTTCTACAAAACATTTTGTTAGAGTTTATTAATACGTCAAAATCTTCTTCTGTTAAGACTTTTATTTCTTTTCCATATTCTATATATGTTAGAGGTGAGAGTTCTTCAAGACTAGTAGACTTGTTGTCTATAATGTTGCAATTTTGGGAAAAAACAGTATTGCACGCAATGGTATGTATGAATGTTTCGTCAGGTGCAAATGCAGTTTTGAAATAATTGACGAATTTTTTTTCATGGCTATATATATACCATACATATGTAGCTAGTTCGTTGGTGATGCCCCACCATGAGCCGCCTTTATATAGTTTGAATTTTTTTCCATTACATGGAATTGTTAATTTTTTCTTTATTCCTAGAAGATTCACAATGTGTCTAATGGCAACGCGAAATTTACTTTTTAATGTTCCGTATTTCCATGCATATATATTAAAAAATCTATATTCTCGATAAAGTTTTGTGGAATCTTGGTTTTTGTCGCTCATACATGTAGCAAAGAGATATTCTTTTCCATTGTTATTTTCTATTTCTTCAAGTATTCTAGAATTTTTCCAAAGAGGATATTCCAAGCCGCTAATTGAAATTAAGTAATCAAAATGCTTGGTAGAAGAAAGCGCTTCATGTATAAGATTCATCTGATACATTACCTGTCCAAAACTTCCCCACATGATATCTGTTCTTTTTGAAATGAAATGGACATTTAGACCTTGGGTTGCATCCAAGAATGGCTGTATGTCTACTTTTGCATCTACATGGACAAAGAAATCTGCTTCTTTTGGAAGTGAGCAGATTAACCTTCTCAGGTGTGGAGCATCTGTATGTGCTGATATCAGAAAAGCTATGTTAATCATATATGTTGCAAAAATAACATTAAATGTTGGAAGTTCAAAATAAAAAATGTACTTTTGCATGCCTAGTTAGAAATTGATATGAAGCATATATTTAATGTTTTTGTGATAAAAAGAAATGAGGTGTTACCTTCATTTATTGTGTTATTATAT
>R22__coassemble_1031_pt1 | contig 15269 bp, 11 predicted proteins | sample R22__metabat2_high_PE_007 | metagenome-assembled genome bin R22
TAAAGAAGTTATTTCAAACACCCTTTGCCCCTCTTGTTGCGACGATATGTAATGTGCTTATCGCCTATGCTGTATATTTTCTGGCACAAGGATGCTATTTTCTTGAGAACTACAGCTATTTCCGTGATACCACATTTTCGTTCGACTTGCTAAGTGGCAGCTTGTTGTTTGACACTTCTGCTATCTTTGTCACCAACATACTTTATGTGGTTCTGATGTTGTTTCCTCTTCATTGGAAAGAACAGAAATGGTATCAGATGCTTTGCAAATGGGTGTTTGTTATTGTGAACTCAGTTGCATTAGTAATAAACCTCTGCGACTCGGTGTATTTCAAATACACTATGCGAAGAACTACAACCACCGTGTTCAGCGAGTTCTCTGGCGAGAGTAATCTGGGTGGCATATTCTTCAAAGAGTTCCTGAGCCATTGGTACTTTGTGCTTGCTGCCATCATCATTATATGGGGAATGTGGAAACTCTATCGTGTTCCACAACTAAAGGCAGGAACACAGACATGGTGGAAATACGACCTTAGCAACCTTGCAAGTCTGGCTTTCGTGGCTCCATTCATAGTTGCAGGTATTCGTGGCGGTTTCACTACTGCTGTACGCCCTATTACCGTCAGCAATGCCAACCAATACGTTACTCGTCCTATTGATGCCGCCTTGGTACTAAACACACCTTTTTCACTCTATCGAAGCATTGGTAAGAATGTGTTCTTCGTACCATCATACTATGCCAACGACAAAGAGATGGCAAGCATCTATTCGCCTGTTCACATGCCTGCAACAGATATGCAACCATTCAATAAAAAGAATGTTGTTGTGCTGATTGTTGAGAGCTTCGGACGTGAATATATCGGTGCCTTGAATAAAGATCTCGACAACGGAACATATAAGGGCTATACACCTTTTGTGGATAGTCTTATTGCTCAGAGCACCACTTTCAAATATAGTTTCTGCAACGGACGAAAGAGTATTGACGGAATGCCAAGTATTCTGTCGAGTATTCCTATGTTTGTTGAACCATTCTTCCTAACTCCTGCATCCATGAACCATGTAACTGGTCTGGCAGGAATATTAGGTAATGAAGGCTATGAAACTGCATTCTTCCATGGTGCACAACGAGGAAGCATGGGCTTTATGGCTTTCGCCAAGAGCACAGGATTCAAAGAGTACTATGGCCGTGAGGACTTTGATAAAGACAAGCGCTTTGATGGCGATAAGGACTTTGATGGTACATGGGCAATATGGGATGAGCCTTTCCTGCAGTATTATGCTACTAAGATGGGCGAGATGAAAGAACCATTTATGACAGCTGTTTTCACAGCCTCATCACACCATCCTTATGTTGTTCCAGAGAAATACAAGAAAACCTATCCTGAGGAGGGAATCATCATTCATAAATGTATTCGCTATACCGACATGGCTATTCGCAAGTTCTTTGAGAATGCTAAAAAGCAACCTTGGTACAATAACACAATCTTTGTGCTTACAAGCGACCACACAAACCTGAGCGATCACGAGCAGTATCAAACCGATATAGGTGGTTTCTGCTCACCTATCATAATTTTTGAGCCAGGAAGCGACCGCAAGCCTGAGATTCAAGACAAGGTGGCCCAGCAGATTGATATTCTGCCTACTGTTCTTGGCATGCTCAACTATCCAAAGCCTTATTTCGGTTTTGGTATCGACGTGCTCAACACTCCAAAGGAGGAGACATGGGCAGTAAACTATCTCAACGGCATTTATCAGTATGTGAAACATGGATATGTGCTGCAATTCGATGGCAACAAAACAAAAGCCATCTATGCCCTCAACGACAAGCTCATGAAGCACAATCTGCTTGGCAAGGTGAAAGAGCAGGCACAGATGGAGAAAGAGGTGAAAGCCATCATACAGCAATATATGTTCCGTATGGTCAACGATAAGCTGACTGCAAAATAAAAGGATTCTGGTATGAAGAAAATACTCAATTACTTCGTTTATATCATAGTCTATGGCACATGGTACCTCGCATCGTTGTTACCATTATGTGTGCTTTATCTCTTTTCAGACTTCCTATACTTGCTTATTGCCCATGTGGTGAAATATCGTCACAAGGTGATTTGGAAGAACCTGAAGAACTCGTTTCCCGAAAAGAGCGATACTGAACTGAAAGAGATAGAACACGATTTCTATCGTTATTTCTGCGACTATCTGGTTGAAACGATAAAGGGTATGACCATGAGTGAAAAGCAGATGCGTAAACGCATGACTTTCTCGGGTACAGAACAAATCAGCGAGTGCTGGGAGAAAGGACAGTCATGTGGCGTGTATCTGGGTCATTTAGGCAACTACGAGTGGATAACCTCGTTGCCTTTCTGGGTATCAGACAAAGGACAATGTTGTCAAATTTATCATCCTCTTGAAAACGAATATTTCAACAAGATATCTGTTTATGTGCGTGAACGCCAGGGGGCATTGTGCATACCTATGGCAGAATCTCTTCGTCGTATTGTTGATTATCGCAAAAAGGGCAAGCCAATTACTATCGGATATATTGCCGATCAGGTGCCTTTCTGGAACAATATTCATCACTGGCTTAACTTCCTTAATCAAGATACTCCTGTTCTGACAGGTAGCGAACGCTTGATTAAGAAAACCAATCAGGCTGCTTTCTATGCTGATGTTACACGTGTGTCAAGAGGTCATTATCATTGTGAGATGAAACTCATAACAACAGATGCATCACAATACGAGGACTGGCAACTCACAGACATCTATTTCAACCTTCTTGAGAAGACCATCCGTCGCAACCCTGGCATATATCTGTGGAGTCACAACCGCTGGAAGCGTTCACACGAAGAGTATAACATCCGTTATAACCCTCAGAACGGCAGAGTTGATTTAAGAGACATCAACATCATAAAGAAGGAAAAAGGAATAGAATGTTAATTCAACACTCAACATTCAACATTATTCAAAGCAACTGTCAAACTGCTTAAACAGCACTTTAAAGGTGTTGAAATCGCTTTCCTCTAACTGTTTCTGCGGATCTTTTATCCAATAGAGTTTTGTTGCATCATCATACATAGAAGCAATAAGGGAATAAGAACTTGGGGCTCCAACAATATAATCGCATTGAGAAAGCATATACATGTCTTCTACACCTGTTCCCTGTGGGAAGTGCACATATTCAGCTCCTAAAGCTCCTATATAGAACGATTTATTTAGTTTAGGATCATTTCCACAGATAAACACATCTATGCGCTTAGAAGGGTCTTTTTCTTTCTGAATACGAATAAATTTCTTTATAACAGCAAGATATTGTTCGTCGGTATAGAAATATCTTCCGTTGAAGAATGTTTTATAGTCACCCCTACGGATGTGTACGCCTAACTTAATAGATTGCTGATATGAGGCTAATTTCTTATCTACAACCTTATGAATGACAGGATCGAAGGCAAAGAGTTCTCTTATCTCATCTAAATACTTCAGGTAGAGTTCAGGATAGCGCACAGGCCATCCTTTTACCAATACATTCTTGTGACTGTCTATAACAGCCTCTTCCTCCTTGTATTCTGATTTAAATGATGTGTATTCAACTGTAGGAATAAAGTGGAACTTAGCTGCATATTTAGCAAGTAAATACACCAAATAGCTGTGGTATTTTGTGTGTGTGATATGAAAAAATGGGTATTTATAAGCAAAGCGCATGGAAACACTCTTACGTCCATGTTCTCTTGCCCAAGCATACATATGACCATACTGAAAGATGTTGTTGGCCATACGGCCTTTGTCGGCTACATAAATCATAGTTTAAAAGATTATATTACAAAAGTTCAGAAATTTTCTTGTCGATAGCAGGGAATGTAAAGTCGAATGCTCGTTCTGTTACTCCCTGAAGAATTTGTTGCTGTAAGGCTGAGTCGGTAAGAAGTTGGTAAGTTGCATCGGCAAAAGCCCTTGCATCGCCAACAGGAACCAGAACACCTGCTTTACCATAATTGAAGATCTCTTTTGGACCTGTAGGGCAGTCAGACGACACCATCAACTTTCCAAGAAGTAAGCCCTCAACCAATACTGTAGGAAGTCCTTCGAACTTTGCGCTATGCAACAACAGTTTGCTATTTTTTATCCAAGGGTATGGATTGCTGATAAAGCCCAAGAATTCTACATCCTTGTCTATATCTAAATCAACAGTAAGCTGACGCAACAACTCCTCAGAATTTCCTTTGCCTATTATATATAGTTTTTCCTTAACGCCTTTTTCTTTGCGTAAAAGGGCATAAGCCTTCAAAAGGGTTGTAATGTCCTTCTGCGATTCTTCCAGACGCTCTATTGATAGGAAATAAGGCTCTTTAATACGTTCATCTGCAACCTTTTCATCGGCATACCTACGGATGCAGTCCTGATCCTTTGCATTATAGATAACAAACAACTTATCCTTCAGCTCTGGGAACATCTTGCATCCTTCGTCCTTCATAGCTTTAGAGATAGTGATAACACTATCATATTTTTCGAGTTGCTTTCGAATTCTTTTCATGCGCTTTGGATTCTGCGCCATACTCTGTGCAAAGCTAAAATGGAAGAAAGCAATCTTCTTTGTATGAACAGATTTCAAGAAAGAATAAGCACAACAATCAAAGTCAATAAACAAATCAGCAGTCTTGGCAAGTTTATGAATATTATGCTGAGTTTTTCGTCTCAAGATAGGGTTCATAATCTCACCATAGAGTTTGGTTATCTTGCCTGCCTGCTTGGTAATGCGCTTCTGAGGCACACGAGTGAGAAGCTTCATACGATTAAAGTATATCACTTTCACATTCTTAGGTATTCTATTACGGAACACCTCGAGCTTATCCATATAAGTGGCAATAGCCAAAGTGATTTGATAACGTTCATCCTTGGCCAAATATCTAAGATACTCAACCAGCACTGTGTCTATACCTCCATCAAGAAAGCGCGACATCAGGAATACAATATTCTTCTTTTCTTTTCTAATACTCTCGTCCAACATTAAAATGTTATTATACTGATTCAACGAGCTACTGCAAATATAGTTTTTTTTGGGGATAATACACTATTAAATACCCAAAAAGATTATAAGTCATGTCCTGATGTAGGGAAACATATTTTAGGATTAAAGAAAAAACCATCAAGCAATCCCTTACGTATTGCATGCAAAAGTTTCTTTTCATCAGCTTTTGGCAAATGGCGTTTCTTTATCTTATGAACATGCAATCTTATCTCATTTATTTGCGATAAGAAAAACAAGATATATCCTTTCTGCATCCTACGTACATAACTACCATTCCGCTCTCCGTAATACAATTTCCACGCCATATCTGCAGTCAGACTATTTATAGAGGCTGCATAATTTGTTTTTGTTTTATGCCAAACTATACTTGAATTTACATGTAATCCCCTATAACCAGCATTAGTAATTCTATATGTATATTCCTCATCATCACTCCAAATGAAGAATTCTTTTAATGGAAGTCCCAACTCCCATGGGATACTACCTTTTATAAGCAACGAAACAAAAGAAGAATGATGAGTTAACTGGCATTGTCCTGATAACGCTTCATTCTCTTTAAAAAGCGTTTCTTTGGGGCTCTGGTCCTCCAAATATCTTGGTTTGTTCATCAAATGTGGTTGACCATCAGTCCACAATACCTGACTATTAATATAACCAACATCTTCTATATCTGAATAAGCCATAAGTTGCTCAAGCGAATCTTTCTCTGGTATAGTATCATCGTCCATCATCCATATCCAGTCTGCATGATTGACAGCACAAAGTTCAATACCTTTAGAAAAGCCACCAGCACCTCCAATATTCTTGGACAAACGAATAACCTTGAATCGAGGATCATCTATATTATTAAGATATTCAGCCGTGCCATCCGAAGAATTATTATCAATAATATATATATTTCTTATTGGATATGTTTGAGACGAAACCTTTTCTAAGTTTTCTTTCAATAATTCCAATCTGTTGTAGGTAACAACAACACTGTCTACAGTCTTAACATTATTGTCCATGCTTTATTTGAATCCCTTAAAACTTTTTTTGAAAAAGTACCAAAATGATAATGAGTAAAACCAATAATACTTTCCTAATATAGGATAAATTACTTTGAACGAGTCTTTGAAACTAATATTCCATCTCGGCTTTCTAATTACATGTTGGAGAATAACATTCCAATACCAGTTAGGATATTTCTTCAGCATGTTTATATATGCCTTATTGCTCAAAGTTTGCGATTGCAGGTAAGGTTTAAATAATTGTAAATAATTTGCAACTTGCACCTTAACGAAATCATAAGAGAAGTTAGTTTTCATCTCTTGACGATCTATAAAGTGTTGACAGCAAATTATGCAACCGTTTTTTTGTTGGAACATACGAAGGAACCAGTCTGTTTGTTGAAACTGTAAATCCTTTGCCCTATCTTTTTGGGGAAGAGCTACAAAATCTTCTGCCCAAAAGCCAAAGCTACTAATCCATGTCATTTCTATCCCAAGCTCATTTACCAGCTGATCCATATTCATTATTTGTTTTATACCAAACATCTTTGCGCGTGTCTGATTATTAAAATAAATAAGACCATGACTTTTTTGTTGAGACTTAATAATTTCCTTAAACTGGTGTAAGCCTTCTTTTGTCAGAAGATTATAGTCGTTATATAACTTTATGAATTGCCCACTTGCCAACTCCAACACCTTGATAAAATTAGCCTCACCACCAATATTGTGATCATTACGATAGTATTTTACATTGGGATATTTTGAAGCAAACATCTCACATATCTCAAGGGTATTATCATCTGAAGCATTGTCACTTATTACAACTTCAACCTCTTCGTCGAAATCATAATTTATAACAATGCTCTCAACACAATTCTTTAATAATTCTGCCCTATTATATGTTGGAATACAGATACTTAATAACGGCAATTTGCACATCATCTTAGAATTGATTTCAAATTATAGGAGTATATATACATTCTTTCTGCAATTCTTCATTCATAAATGGAGCCATTTTCTCCAATGGAGCAGATGACATTTTGCCTGTCTCTTTATCCATAAAACTTGCGCTCTTAGGGAATAATGTCTGCTCTGGATGCATATGAATTTCGCATACAATAGGACCATCATATGCTAAAGCCTTTTTAATTGTTTCCTGCAACGCACTACCATTTTGAGAACATGACGTATATTGAATTCCATAAGCAGCACAAATCTTACTCAAGTCAGGACATACAACACCTGAAGAAGGATTTGAACCCGTGAAATGACCACCAAAGAAGCTTTTCTGAGTAGTTTTAATCGCAAGATATCCTTCATTCTCAAGAACAAATAATTTCAAAGGCAGTTTATAGGTAACAAGCGTTTGGAGCTCTTGAATATTCATTTGGAGCGAACCATCGCCAGTAACAAGAATTGTTTTTCCTCCCTTTATGCCATTTTCCTTTGCCTCATTTGAAACAACGGCACCAATAGCTGCTGGAAGATCGTATCCCATTGCTGCACATCCTTGATTTGCAAACACACGTACTCCCTTGTTTACCTGCATTGCTTGGTAGGTACATGTATAAGCTGTTCCATTACCCGTTACAACTACATCTCCGTCATGAAGCTGTTTAAATAACTCATAAGCAAACTTATAAGAATTAGTATAACCTTTCATATCAGGATTGTCATCAAAAAGAGTAGGCAACTTCTTTTCGATTTTCCTTCCCCATGACATAAAATTACAGAATGCTTCAGGAGCTTTATAATCCTGGACAGCATCTAACATCTTATCAATAAATTCAGAAAGGTTTGCATGGATAGCCATATCAATATTTAAGGTTGGTTTCTGCATTTCTGCAAGATCTATATCAACCATAACCTTAAATGCTTTAGGAGCAAAGAGGTCATAAGCATACGAAACCTGACGAATAGAAAGGCGAGTACCCAAAATGATTAGCAAATCAGAATTCTGTACCATGATATTACCTATTCTATCGCCACAGATTCCTGGCTTTCCAAAACACAATTTATGATCGTGCCATATAATATCGCTACCACTAATAGCTGTTACTACTGGAATATTTAATTTCTCTGCCAGTGTAATAAATTCCTTCTCACGTTTAGCCAAACGAACACCATTACCAACATATATCACAGGAGCCTTGGCTTTCAGAATCTTATCAAGAAGCTGTTTTATTTGTTCACCTACAAGACTATGTTTTACAGGATCTACAAGTTCAGATGGATCAAACTCTTTCAACTTGGTTTCATCTATCATTGCTCCTTGAACATCCAAAGGAATATCAAGCCATACCGGACCAGGACGTCCATCAAGCGCTATAGCAATAGCTTTATCCAATTCATATTTGACATCAAGCGGATTATATATTGTTTTTGCATACTTAGTAATAGGTGTAACAACAGAAACAATATCTGTTTCCTGATCACCTAATTGACGGAGATTAAGATAATCATATGTATGCTTATAAGTAGCAGTCTTAATCTGTCCTGAAATATACAGGGCAGGAATAGAATCAAGATACTGGCCAAGAACTCCAGTAATAGCATTAGTTCCACCTGGTCCTGTAGTAACATTAGTTACACAAAGTTTTCCGCATGTACGATAGTATCCTTCTGCAGCAATGGCTGAAGCCTGTTCGTGATGATTACAAACGTAGTCCAAGCCTTTTGTATGACCAATAGAATCATTCAAATGCATTGCTCCCCCTCCAGTGACGAGGAAACAATGTTCTATTCCATGTTTCTCAACAAGATGTTGGAAGATAAAATCTGATACTTTAATCATATTGTCTATATTTTGATTTTTATTAATCATTTAACGATGGGATGTTATGCGATAGCTTTTCGATAATCAGTCTTATAACATCATCAAATGGTGTAAAACGGATGTTTGTTACACTCATTGCCTTTTTTATACTTGGATTGAGAGACACAAGATTAGAAGGAATTATTGCTCCATAATTGCAATTACTTGAACTAGTGGTAAGTTGCTTAATACGTTCAACAAATTCCTTTAATTCTCTTGTATCGTCAGAAGCTATATTATATATCTCTGCCCTAAATTTCTTATTTCTAATAGCATATTCACAAAGCGCAATAATTATACGGGAGGCATCTGGACAATATACATAATTCCACATCTGAGTACAAGAACTTAAATCAATATCTCGTTCGTTTTTCAGCATTTTTTCTACTATTGTCATAACAAGAGTATAAGGATGGTCATTTACGCCATACATACTAAAAATACGCAGATGAATGTACTTTAATCCTAATTCTTTGCATAAATTCTGCCCTTTATTCCAAACTTCAAGTTTAGCTTTTCCATAATCCGAAAAAGGATTACATGGCGTCTCTTCTGTTATAAGTTCAGTATAGGTTCCATATTCAGCTTGAGAACCAGAATCAACAAACAATTGACAACCAATCTCCTTTGCAACCTTCATGGCTGTAAACGCATTTGTGATATTTCGTTCTTGTATCTCAGTATTGAATCTGCCACCACTAATAGTACCTTCCCATGCAAGATGAATAAAAATATCAGCATGGTTTACTTGAGATGGTATTTCCGACAGATGATCTAAATCTGCCCATACAATCTTTAAATTATCGTGTTGGGGAATATTACTTAAACCTTTTGAGGTCTTTCTACATACAGCATAAACGATATCTCCTTTATTAAGAAGTATCTTAGATATCTCAACACCTATAAAACCAGAGGCACCTGTAATAACATATTCCATAAGGACTAACCTATAAACTGATTGATCTCATCCAAACAGATTTTATACACATCTTCTTTCTTGTATCTTTTATACCAATCTGCCGTGAGTACAACACATTGCTTGGCATTCAAACGCGGTTTCCAACCAAGACGTTTTTTTGCCTTCTCAATATTAAGCATCAACAAATTTGCTTCGTGAAGTGCAGTTGGATCTGAAACGTCCTTTAACTCACCAAAGCCAAAATTCTCAATAACAGCTGATGCGACATCCCATACAGTAAGTACACTCTCTGCCTCTGGGCCAAAGTTCCATCCCTCACAATACCCAGTAGGATTCTCCCACATTTTCTTAGCAAGAAGCATATAACCAGAGAGAGGTTCGAGCACGTGTTCCCAAGGACGGACAGCCTTTGGAGAACGAATATCTATCACTTTTGTTAACTCAAGGGCACGAATACAATCTGGAATGATACGATCCTTTGCCCAATCACCACCACCTATAACATTTCCAGCACGTACAGAGGCAATGGAAACAGTGTGTTTCTTTCCATAATCCTCTGGATTAAAGAAACTTCGTCTCCAACTCTGTATGGCAATTTCACAAGCCCCTTTAGAAGAAGAATATGGGTCATACCCGCCAAAAGGATCAGTTTCTACATATCCCTTCATCTGCTCTTTATTTTCATAACACTTATCAGTAGTAATCATAACAGCCACCTTCACACTTTTTGTTGAACGAATAGCCTCCATGATATTTATAGTGCCCATTACATTTGTCTGATAAGTATCAACAGGTTGCTCATAGCTTAAACGAACAAGTGGTTGTGCTGCAAGATGAAAAACTATCTCTGGCTGATATTCAGAAAATATTCGTTTCATCTCTTCACCTTCACGAATATCTTCACGGATATCTGCTTTTATCTTGCTTCCTATATTTGATAGAACAAAATTATCTTTTTCTGAATATGGATCAAGACCTACACCTATCACTTCAGCTCCTAATTCATGAAGCCAAATGGAAAGCCAAGAGCCTTTAAAACCAGTATGCCCTGTTACAAGGATTTTCTTTCCTTTATAGAAATTATCGAAAACATCTATTTTCATTCTTCATTTTGTCTTTTGATTTCAAATGGTATTTCTCTTGTCCATTTTTTCCAAGGAGCCTGTCCGGTGACAAGTAACTTTTCCAGTTCTTCTTTTTCTCGCATGCTATCCATACATTGCCAAAATCCCTGATGATTATAAGACATCAATTGTCCTTCTTGTGCCAGAGTTTCAAGAGGTTCTTTTTCAAAAACGGTTTCATCGCCTTCTATATAATCAAATATTTCTGGTTGCAAAACCATATAGCCTGCATTTATGGGAGCACTATCCGAAATATGCTTTTCTCGAAAAGCCTTTACTGTATTATCGCCACCTATATCAAGAACTCCTTTTGACTGATCTTGCTTTACAGCTGTTAAGGTTGCGATTTTTCCATGCTCTTTGTGAAAATCCAACAATTTATTTATATTGACATCACAAACGCCATCACCATAAGTCATAAAGAAGGCTTCGTTGCTAACATATTCCTGTATTCTCTTTATACGTCCACCAGTCATTGTATTATATCCCGTATCAGCAATAGTAACCTTCCAAGGTTCTATATGACTATGATGAACGGTCATTTTGTTGTTACCATTTGTATAGTCAAATGTAATATCGCTATTATGAATGAAATAGTTAGCAAACCATTCTTTAATATATTCTTGCTTATAGCCTGCACAGATTATAAACTCATTGTGACCATAATAGCTATATTCTTTCATAATATGCCAAAGAATAGGCATACCACCTATCTCCACCATCGGTTTTGGATGATACATACTCTCTTCTGAGATACGGGTTCCGAATCCACCTGCAAGCAATACAACCTTCATAATCTTGACATTTAATTTTTTGATGCAACAAAAGACTTTATCGTATCAACCATATATTGAAGTTTTTCTTCTGTCATTCCAGGATAAACACCAATCCAGAAGCTATTATTCATTATATAGCTGGTTACTGGCAAATCGCCTATACAACGGTAGTCTTTTCCCTCAATATATTGGTCAAATGCAGGATGTTTTGTTAGATTACCTGCAAATAGATTACGAGTCTGAACTAAATGCTCTTCAAGATAAGAAGTTAATTCGTTACGAGTGTAACCAGCATCAGGCTTGACTGTAATGAAGAAACCAAACCAAGATGGTTTTGAATTTTTCTGTGCCTCAGGAAGAAGCAATCCCTTTGTATTTTTCAATCCTTGATATAGGAAATCGAAATTTTCACGTCTTCTCTGAACAATATAATCAAGTTTATCTAATTGAGCACAACCAATAGCAGCTTGCATGTCTGTAGCTTTTAGATTGTATCCCATATGACTATAAACATACTTATGATCATAACCAACAGGGAGTTGTCCAAACTGTTTGGTAAAACGACATTTACAAGTATTGTCAACACCACCAACACACCAACAATCACGTCCCCAATCGCGGAAACTTTTAATATATTTATCAAGTTCTGGATTATTGGTATAAACAGCACCGCCTTCACCCATAGTCATGTGATGTGGAGGATAAAAAGAACTTGTTCCTATATCACCAATTACTCCTGTTTTCTTCCATTCGCCATCAATAAAGTATTCTGAACCAAGAGCATCACAGTTATCTTCTACTAACCAAAGATTGTGCTTTTTACAGAAATCAACAACTGCCTGAAGATTAAATGGATTGCCTAACGAATGAGCAACCATAACAGCTTTTGTCTTTGGAGAAAACGCTGCTTCAAGTTGGGTTGTGTCAATATTGCTTTCCTCTATATTCATATCAACAAATACTGGAACACAATTATATTGAAGTATAGCTGATACAGTAGTTGGGAAGCCCGCAGCTACAGTTATTACTTCGTCACCTCGCTTTATTGCACGTTCTCCGAGTTCTGGTGCTGTAAGTGCACTAAAAGCAAGGAGGTTAGCAGAAGAACCAGAATTGCATAACGAACAATATTTCACATTTAGCCATTTTGCAAAACGTGTCTCGAATTTATGAGCCCAAGGACCAGCTGTCAACCAAAAGTCAAGAGATGAGTCCACAAGATTAACCATCTCTTCTGCATCGAAATATCGACCTCCATAGTTTACCTTTGTTTTACCAGAGATAAACTTTTGAGGAACACCATGCACTTCTTTATAATATTCACGGGTTAACTCAAGAATTTGAGCTTTCAATTCTTCTTTTCTTGACATTATTCTACTATTTTGTCGTATTAAATAAATTAATTACCTTTTCTACTATTGGAGCCATATCGTAGTATTTGTATTCTGCAAGACGCCCACCAAAGATTACATTACTTTCTTGTGAGGCCAAAGCACGATATTTTTCTGCAATAGCGTTGTTCTCTTCATCGTTTACAGGATAATATGGTTCCATTCCAGGCTCCCATTCTGTACTATACTCTCGACTGACAACTGTTTTTGGATTATCATAAACAGATTGTCCAAAGCTCTCAAAATGCTTATGCTCAATCACACGAGTATATGGCACTTCTGCCTCTGTATAGTTCACAACGGCATTTCCTTGATAATTGGCTTTATCTATTATTTCTGTTTCAAAACGAACTGTTCTGAAATTCAGTTTGCCATATCTATAATCATAGAACTGATCTATCTGACCTGTGAAAACTATCTTGTCAGCTAAAGCAGAAAGGTTTTCCCTATCAACAAAGAAATCTACATTTGTTCTACATTCCACTCCTTCAAGCAAACCATCTATAAGCTTATTATATCCACCGATAGGGATGCCTTGATAACTATCATTAAAATAATTATTATCAAAAACCATTCTCACAGGCAATCGCTTAATAATAAAGGCAGGAAGATCTGTACACTTACGTCCCCATTGTTTCTCGGTATAACCTTTTATCAAGCACTCATAAATATCCTTTCCGATAAGCAGCTGTGCCTGTTCTTCAAGATTTCTTGGGGTGCTTACTCCTTCGGCTTTCATTCTTGCCCAAGCCTCAGCTTTCTGTTCATCAATCTTTGCCTGCGCTTCTTCAGGTGTAGTAACTCCCCACATCTGATAGAATGTGTTCATGTTGAAAGGCAAATTGTAAAGCTTTCCCTTATAATTAGCAACAGGCGAATTAGTATAACGATTAAACTCTACGATAGAATTTACGAAATCCCACACTTCTTTATTTGAAGTATGGAAAATGTGCGCTCCATATTTATGGACATTAATCCCCTCTATTTTCTCACAATACAGATTACCCCCCAAGTGTGGTCGCTTATCAATAACAAGACAGCGCTTTCCCTTTTTATGAGCCATATAAGCGAATGTAGCACCAAATAAGCCCGCACCTACTATAAGGTAATCATATTGTTTCATTCCGTTCCGTATTTATTATATCTGCAAAGATAAATATAATCTATGAGAATAACAAATATGGCTTTTAAAATGAAACTTTAACGTAATATTATAATAAATTATCCTGGTCTTGACAATAGCGGTTGGTAATTGCGCATACGCAACTATCTGACCACACGTTCTCAGCTGTTTCTATCATATCTATTATGGTGTAAATAGGTAGGATTATTCCCATAATACCTATAGGGGCGCCGGTGCCACTCATCAAAGAGAGGGTGAGGAAATAGCACCCCATAGGCACACCAGCATTACCAACTGCAGAGATAACTGATATGAAAAGCCACAGTAGCATACTTGCAAATGAGAGTTGTATGTCTCCATTCTGCATAACAAAAAGTGATGTGACAAGTATAAAGGCGGCACAACCATTCATATTGATGGTAGTACAGATAGGCAACACAAAACGTGCTACCTTTGAAGAAACACCTAATCGCTTTTCTGCCGTATCCATTGTTACAGGAAGGGTGGCAGCACTACTCTTTGTAAATAGAGCCATTAGCAAAGCAGGACTCATACATCCCATTGTGCGTATAGGGTTGATACCTTTCGCCAAAAGGAACAATGGCAGTACAACAAAGAACTGTATGGCATTTCCACCAAGGATTACAGCTGCATATTTACCTAAAGAGTCAAATACTATACCTGCATTAACCTGAGCTGATAGCTGAGCAGCAAAAGCCACGATACCTAAAGGTAATGTCCAGATGAGTGCTCTGATAAGCAGGAATAGTAAATCCTGAAGTCCGTGAAGGAAATTTGTTACCGTTTTCTTACTATCTGAATCAGGTAGTTTTGCCAACCCTATTCCTACTGCAAAAGCAAGCAACAGTATAGAAAGCACATTACCTTCAAGAAATGGCTGCACGATATTATTTGGAATTATCTTGAGTATATGTTCAAGATAAGAGAGTGTGCCAAGATCCTGTGGCACTTCGCTACTTCCCTTGCTTACTACATCAAGTGGCAGATTACCAGGTGAAACTATCACATATAGCAACAAACCGACAAAAGCTGCAGCAAAGGTGGTGAGTAAGGTAAAAGTGATGGTGTGGCGGAATATCCTTCCTGTGT
>R22__coassemble_1040_pt1 | contig 15192 bp, 12 predicted proteins | sample R22__metabat2_high_PE_007 | metagenome-assembled genome bin R22
TGCTCAGGAACTTATAAATAAAGTTAAATTATAGTGTTGCGGAATTAAGGTATATTTGCGTTGAAAAACCAAAGAACATGTAATCAAATGAAATAAACGATATGAAGAATATAATAAAAACTGTTTGTAACCTTTTTTTAAATAATTGTAAGCCTAAAGGTTCTATGCAAACAATTTATCCAATAAACTGGAAGAGTGTAAGTGCTTTGGCTAATAGTAACCCTGATAGTATTCGTGCGTTGATAAGTCGCATGATTCGGCTGGAACCAGACACAACGCTTACTTACAAAGAAAGAGGTATTGCTTATGCAGGGCAGACTTTTTTGCCTGAGCACAAAGGTCTATCGGAAGAGCTTTTTTGTATTAGAAACTTGATGAATAACGGTAGGTTTGATGAAGCCAAAACAAAGAATGTAGATGTTCTGAAACGATGTCCTCTGAATTTATTAGCCGTTGACAATATGGTGGATATCATTAATTATGAGCTTAGAAATTCAACAAAAGTTTCTGAATTTACAGAGACAGACTTGAAATATTACACTTGTTTGGGGCGGTGTTTACTTGATACCATTGCATCAACAGGATATGGTACAGCTAAATATCCTTTTGATGTAGTCTTTGTTCATGATGAGTACCTTTTTATGGAGTATTATTTAGGAATAAAGTATGGAACTCAAGCACTTGTTGATTATGGAAAAGTTGCAAAGGATAGGTTTACTGTTGTCGTGAAGAGTGAGAAATATGATAAAGATGATATTTTCTTTGATATAACACGTGTTCTTGAGTTGGAAGCTAGAAAATATTTATGATATAATTGTATATTCACGTGGTGACATATTTTTATCACTAATTAGTGAATTAACGATTTTTGGGGCTTGCTTAATAACTAAGCTAAAAAGCATGGTAGTTCGAAGCAAAATTCTCTAACTCGTAAATTCTAGATATGTGTTTTTTTTAAAATAAATTTACGTAACTTTACTGTACTTAGAGTGACTGTAAAAGCTTAATCTTAAGCTACGTTGCATGCAATAAAAGAGAAATCTATTCCTTATCCTCAAATCCTCAATTCACAGGCAAAAGCTTCAGAACTATGTAATAAATAGCATACCTGAAATAATTCTGTTCTCTTTAGATGTGACTATTGATATTCGTGATTGGCGTGTCCTGTGCTTAACTGGACAAATACTGGACATGTGATGAGGCAGAAGTAAGGCTGTAGTATTGGAGAAATATGGTTGCACGCTTGATAGAAGCGTTACATAACATAACAGCATAACAATAGTTTTGCATTGAACATTCTGTAATTGATATATGTGTTCTTATTGTTATGCTGTTATGTAACGTTATGCTATATTTTATTTCTTCGTGATATAAACGCATTATAGAGGCATTATAGGGAAAAGTAGATAAGATAGGCTGCATCTCAACAAAAAAAATAAATCGGAATTTATTTTGTTTTGTATTCGATTTGGATAAATTCTTCATGCTCGGAAAAGTTGTGCAAACGAGAATAATGAGAATGTTTTTCTTATTATCGAGTGTAGCCAACTTTCATAATATAGATGAAAATAAATTCTCATTTCACTTGCTTTATCAGAATTTTGCATTATCTTTGCAAATGGATATGCTGATGAAGCAAGTAAAATGCAGAGTTGGCAAGATACGTTACCATGGGGTTGACTGGATTTGACAGCGGGCCGAAATGGTGCGTAAGCATGCAGAGCCTCGGTGGTTAGCTCTTTAATCTTAGCGACCAAAAAATTAATTGGCGAAAACAATTACGCTCTCGCTGCCTAATCGAAGTACAGTAGATTACTGGCTTTATCGCGTCACAAGGTGATGCGACGAGACACTGCTCCAAGGATGTTGTTCCGAATCTGAGGGTTAAGCGGTGCAGGTAAATCGGAAATAGTTTGGGTAGGCCTCGATGCCCAGATGAATTTTTAGAGGATAAGGCATCGGTTGGTGGTCCAGGTCTTGCCGCTGCTCGAAAAACGAAGGCTGGAATAAGCATGTAGAAAGCGTATGGTTTCCCTGTTTGGACGAGGGTTCGAATCCCTCCAGCTCCACGCTGCAAATGCCAATTGCCGAGGAAGGTGATTGGCATTTTGCGTGTAAAACAAAAACAATCTTAAACGAAAATATTTCCTTTATTTACCAAGGAATAAGCATATGAGCAGTATTGAAATTAAGGAGGTAAAAACTAAGAAAGAACTCAAGCAGTTTATACAGTTCTATTACGATTTATATCGTGATAGCGAATATGCAGTGCCTTATCTGTATATGGACGAGATGGACACGCTGAGGAAAGAGAAAACCCCTTCATTTGAATGCTGTGAGGCTGCTTACTATATGGCTTTCAAAGATGGTAAGATGGTGGGGCGTGTGGCTGCTATCATCAACCATAGAGCTAACGAGAACTGGAACAGAAAATGTGTACGCTTTGGTTGGTTTGACTTCGTTGATGACATTGAGGTGTCGGAAACTCTGCTGAAAACAGTAGAAGAATGGGGACTTGCCAAAGGAATGAACGAAATAACTGGTCCGTTGGGCTTTACGGATATGGATCGTGAAGGTATGCTCATAGAAGGTTTTGAGGAGCAGTCAACGATGTATGTTAACTATAACTATCCTTATTACAAGGAACATATGGAACGTATGGCTGGTTTTGCCAAAGACAACGATTATATGGAATACAAGGTTAGAGTGCCTGACGAACCTCCATATAAGTATGGCAAGCTTGCTGATATGATTTCGCAGAGATACAACCTGAAGGTGCATAAGTTTACTCGCAAGGAACTTATTGAAGGTGGTATGGGGCGTAAGGTGTTTGAGATTGTTAACGAAACATACTCGCATCTGTATAACTATAGCCACATGAGCGACAAACAGATTGACGGATATGTGAACAACTATATCAAGATAGCTGACTTGAACCTTGTCTCATCTGTTTTTGACGAGAACACTGGCGAAATGGTGGCTATAGGTGTAACCTTCCCTTCGTTTACCAAGGCTTTGCAGCATACTCGTGATGGACGCATGCTTCCAATGGGGTGGTGGGAATTGCTCAAAGTGCTGAAATGGCATAAGACAGATACTGTTGACTTGCTTTTGATTGGCGTGTTGCCTGAATATAGAAAGAAAGGCGCCAACTCGCTTATATTCAACGATCTTATTAAGCAGTTCGTAAAATATGGTTTTAAATGGGCTGAGGCTATGCCGCAGATGGAAGATAACAAGGCTGTGCAATCAGAATGGCAGTATCTGGAGTCACGTCAGCATCGTCGTCATCGCTGTTACACAAAGTCTTTGGAATAAAAAAATAGCGCTGCAATCTCACGATTCCGGCGCTAGGTATTTACTAAAAATAAATTAACTCAAGTAAACTTTTTTCCTTGAACTTATCACAAGCTGGAGAATAAAGCCTCACTTTTGTGAGATAAAATATATGCGAAAAATATCTTTGTTTTATTACGAGTAGTGGATATATATTCCACCTTGTTTGCTGCAAATGTATGAAAAATAAAATAAAACTCCAAATGTTTTGGCAGTTTTTTGCTTTTGTGGGTTCTAAAAGGGAAGAAAGATTTACAAATATTAAAAATTAAATATAATTCGATATAATAATTCTTGGTTTATTATGGTTTGTTTTCTCCTTCCTTTGTGTAGGTGTGGGAGAGTAACTATATCTTTTTCCCTTCAAAAGTTCTGTATACAATATATTTGCCATCGGCTTTGAATCTGAATTCAGAGCCGAGCGATTCATTAAGACTTCCTTGCCAAAGCTGCTTGTAGGCGTAACTGTTCCAGCGTAGGCCTTCGCTGTCAAGACGTGTGCAACTGAGGTTAAAGATACTCACTTGCTGTCTTGTAAAACTTTCCCATTCGCTATCGCCTTCAGCTACCATGAAATAACCGTTGTCGGTAATCATTACAGGTTCTACTCCTAACTCAAATTTATATCGAGGTAAGAGAAAAATATTAGCGAGGGTGTGGTCTTCGCGTTTGCCTGTGGCACCAAGGTATGCTACAAGCTTTGCTTTATTGGCAGGAGTTGAACAGAGGAGTTGTTGTGTAATATATTTAGTAGCTTTAGTAAGATCGTTGTCCTCTTGTTCGCTTATGTGTACTATAATATCGCTATACTGGCTTTGAAATTTCTCAGGTAAGGAGTCGCCATCACCTATAATAACTGTTGGCTTGCCGATATACTGTAATGCTGCTCCATCGCAACACACTACTCGTGGTGCATTGCGTAGTATGGATTTTGGCACATTGTGCTGTGGGTAATCTCCGTTAGCGAGGATTACAGTATCAAATTCGCAGTCTTCGTTTATCAATTGAAATTTGCTCATTTCTATTGTATATTATTTCAGGCTTGTTTTGCCATTTCGTTCCATTTTTTCCAACCTGCTATGGCTATGATTACATATAAGGCATATAGCCCAGCTTTGAAAGGTATTCCCTTGCTGATATACAGATAGGTACAAACAGCATCTACTATAATCCAGAAGAGCCATTGCTCTACATATTTGCGAGCCAAGGTCCATAAGCCAACAAAACTAAGGGCGTTGGTGAATGCATCAAGGCATGGAACGGTAGAGTTTGTCCATGTTGTCAATACATACCATGTTGCAGCCCATGCTAAAAGAAAAAATACAAGCGTTGGCAGATAAAGGCTCTTGCGCATGTGAGTGACAGGCATAGGTTCACCCTCCCGTTGATTGCGTTTTCTGCAAAATTTCCAAATACAGTATCCATATATGGCAGCAACGGTATAATAGCATGCCATTGCGGCATCGCCATATAGCCCGTGCTGCCAATATAGTACGATATCGAGCGCAGGCATGATAATACCAACTATCCACAGGGCTATGCTTGCCTTGTATTCCAGCCATATATATATGAGGCCAAGAACGGTAGTGATGATATCAAGTCCGTGTTCGATAACGAAGTTTTCCATTTTCTATTTTGTTTAGAAGTTGATGCTGATGTGAGACATGAAATTAAATGGTGCTGATGGTGCAAAACCTGCTGCATCCTTGTCGCGTGTGCCCCAATCATTGAATACTACGATATTGCCCTTGCTGTTTGTGGCTATCTGTGGTGCAGCCCATCCATTGTTGTCGAACTTAGTAGAGAAGATGTTGTAAAGAGTAACACCAATTGTAATATCCTTGATACCAAGTTTTTTCAAACCGAAATTATAGCTCAGGTCAATATTTGTTGTGAAATGATCGCCAAGCATAAGTGTTTCGTTTGTGATATTGTTATTCTCGTCTTTGCATTCCATAGTCTTGAAACCTGTGTTGGTGAGATATTGCTCACTGATGTATTGACTTTGAATGCTTGCATTGAGACCTTTGTACATGAACGAGAAGATGTTGTTGAAAATAACATCAGGAGAGAAGGCAGTATGTGTGTTACCTAATTTGATAGGCTTGTCTGCAATGTTATTCCATTTCTCATCGTAAACAGGTTTGTCTGTAGCATCAAGCTTTACTGTGGCTTGTGTCCAGTCTTTGTTCATAGCCTTTGCAAATGTGGCATTTGCATCCCAACGGAACCAGTTTACAGGCTGCCATGCAGCTTCGAGTTCAACACCAGCACGATAGCTCTTACCTGAATTCTCGTTGCTTGCTATCATCTCGCCTATTTCGTTGAGAGCACCTGTGAGCACATACTGATGGTTATAGTACATGTAGTAGAGATTTGCACCAGCTGTGAACTTATTGCTTTCAAACTTATAACCAAGTTCCAAGTCCTGTAATTTCTCAGCCTGAAGATGTCTTACGTAGTTATCTTCGTAGTTGTTGCGAGTAGGCTCTTTGTGGCTTATAGCATAGCTTACATAAACTCTGTTGTTGTTATTGAACTGATAGTTCAATCCAAACTTTGGATTGAAGAAATCAAAATCATCATGAATTAAGTAAGCACCAGTTTTGTCGGCCCACGCATCATCCTCAGGATCTTGCATACGATAGCCCACATGGCGATATTGTAAATCAATATAAGCACTCAAGCCTTTGAGTAACTCGTATTGTGCTTTGCCATAAACATTGAAATCGCTTTTCAAAGCGTTGTTGCGATAGTATTCATGGTTAGGATAGAAGGTTTTAGCAGGTGCCTTTACCCATTGTACGTACCCAAAGTGGTCGCCATCGTATTTATTCCATCCACCACCTAACGTAGCTTTGAAATTGCTGAGATTGTCGTAGTTTACAGCTGCAACAGCCCCCCAGAAATCGTTATCCATTTTTTTCTGGCGGGTAAGGTCGGTTTTGTATTCAGTATCAGAAAGTCCGTAATCTTGCAAGTTTTTCTTTGACTTATACTCATCGTAGTAACCTTGTCCCTTGGTATAGTGAAGAGCAGCATTTAAATTCCAGTTGTTATTGATAATCTGATCCCAGATGAGCTGATAGTTCTGCTGGTGATAATTATCGGTCTGGTCTTTGTAATAGCAGATATTGCCGTTTTCGTCTTTGTATTCACCACAGCTGTTGTAGCGACGGCCATATCGGTTCTGCTCGTATTTAGAACTGTAGTTCCATGCGTGGTATGTTTCTTCTATACCGTTCCATGTGATGAATTTCACCATGGTCTTGTCGCCGAAGTAACCTCCCTGCAGCAGGTAGCTATTCAATTTTGTTGATGCACGATCGATATAGCCCTTTGAACCAATGTTCGATAGACGTCCCTGAATACCCCAGTGTCCACCTAAAAGACCTGTACCGAAGCGTAATGTTTGCTTGTGGCTGTAGTATGAGCCTGCTGAAAGGTCAATACCAATGAAAGGTTTCAGACCGATGTTTTCGGTGAGCATATTGATTGAAGCACCAAATGCACCGGAACCGTTTGTTGATGTTCCTGCTCCACGCTGAAGCTGCATGCTTTGGACAGAAGAGGCGAAGTCGCCCATGTTTACCCAGAATACCTGACTTGACTCAGCATCGTTGAGAGGAATGCCATTGGCTGTGATGTTAATACGACTTGGATCAACACCGCGTACACGTATAGATGTGTATCCAATGCCGTTTCCTGCATCTGAAGTGGTTGTGATAGAAGGTGTGAGGGAAAGGATGTAAGGAATGTCCTGTCCGAAGTTAACCTTCTTGATTTCCTTTTGATTAAGATTTTTGTAAGCTACAGGTGTTTGTTTGTTGGCACGGATAGATGTAACGAGAACATCCTGAAGTTGATAGGCATTTACCGTGTCAACCTTTGTGATGCGGAAATTATCCGCCAATGAGTGGCCCGCACACGCAAGTGCAGCCATCAATACCAATGATTTTTTCATTGTGATGTGGTTTACCTTAAAAAAAATAAATAAAGAGGGAATCTTATCCTACCTACGCCGGCATTACCCGGATCAGGTTTTAGGGTATAATCTCAGCACCGTCCAAACGAACGGGCACCCCCAGAAGGCAGTTTGCCATTCCGCTTGCAAAGGTAATCAGAAAGGTTGATATACACAAAAAAATTTGGTATTTTAGTTAAAAATGAGTAATTTCGCACGATAATTTATATCGTATTATGGTAAAAGAAACTACTAAAGAGGAACAGATACTAATTAGCATCACCGGTCAGGACCGTCCTGGTTTGACAGCTTCGGTGACTGAGATACTGGCAAATCATAATGCCAAGATACTTGATATTGGTCAGGCTGATATTCACAGTACATTGTCGTTGGGTATCTTGATACGTATTGACGAGAGTCAGTCAGGACAGGTGATGAAGGAATTGCTCTTTAAAGCAAATGAACTTGGAGTAAATATAGGCTTTTCACCTATTGGCGACGAACAGTATGAGGACTGGGTAGGTCGTCAGGGTAAGAACAGATATATTCTTACTGTAATAGGTAGAAGATTGTCGGCTAAGCAGATTGCTGCTGCAACAAAGATTATTCATCAGCAAGGACTTAATATAGACTCTATTTTAAGACTTACTGGTAGGCAGAGTATCATGCATCCAGAAAGAAATGTTAGAGCTTGTATTGAGTTCTCGCTTCGTGGTACACCATTAAATAAAAGTCAGATGCAAGCTGAACTGATGCAGTTGGCTTCTGAAATGGGTATTGATTTCTCATTCCAGAAAGATGATATGTATCGTCGCTCTCGTCGTCTTATCTGTTTTGATATGGATTCAACTCTTATTCAAACAGAATGTATTGATGAGTTGGCAAAGAGAGCAGGGGTAGGCGATCAGGTGGCCGAGATTACTGCCAGAGCAATGCGTGGCGAGATTGATTTCAAGGAGAGTTTCACAGAAAGAGTGGCTTTGCTTAAAGGGCTTGATGCAAGTGTTATGCAGGACATAGCAGAGCATTTGCCTATTACCGAAGGTGCTGACAGATTGATGACAGTATTAAAGCGTTGTGGTTATAAGATTGCTATTTTAAGTGGTGGATTTACTTATTTTGGCGAGTATCTGCAGCGTAGATATGGTATTGACTATGTGTATGCCAATGAACTGGAAATAGGTGATGATGGTAAGTTGACAGGTCGTTTTAAAGGTGAAATAGTTGATGGACATCGCAAGGCTGAACTTCTAAAACTGATTGCTCAGGTTGAGAAGGTGAACCTTGCACAGACTATTGCTGTGGGTGATGGAGCCAACGATTTGCCTATGATTAGTGATGCCGGATTGGGAATAGCTTTCCATGCTAAACCAAAGGTGGTTGCAAATGCAGAACAGAGTATCAATAGTATAGGACTTGATGGTATTCTGTATTTCCTTGGATTCAAAGATAGCTATCTTGAATAATAATTTGAATCGGCCTTCGAGATGCCTTCGAGATGCGTTCGAGATTTCTTTAGGATGCCTTTAGGATTCGTTTAGGACAAATCCAATTCAAAATTATATATTTTAAACGATTGAAGCCAAATGTTTCGTGGATTAAATACATCCACAAAACATTTGGCTTCTTTCTTCCTCTATCTTCTTTTCTATTATTCTATCTTCCTTTAAATAGATACTAACCTTCCCGGAAGAAATCGAGTGTATCTTTGATTTCTTCCTCGTTGGCTGTTTGATTGATTTTTATATCGCCAATAGCGCCAAGGAGTGTGAAGTTTATGATGCCATTCTGGTTCTTTTTGTCGTGCTGCATCAACTCTATCAGTTCTGGATAATCATCGCAAGTTATGCCAAGTGTTCCGTAGTTCGCGCGGATGAAAGAAACGGTCTGGCGCATCTTCTCGGTTGGGAAACCTACCTTTATAGCACTTAGATATAGTTCGCAGATGAGACCATAGGCAACAGCATAACCATGTAGGATAGGAGTGCGCTTGAGTGCCCAACTCTCGAAAGCATGTCCGAAGGTATGTCCAAGATTGAGTGCTTTGCGAATACCTTGTTCGAAAGGATCTTTGGTTACAACTTTCTCCTTTACCTTCACACTGCTTGCAACCATTTGCTGTAGTTGCTTTAGGTCAGGATTTTGAAGGTCGAAATTAATTAACTCAGCCCACATCCTATCGTTTGATATGAGTCCGTGTTTTATCATTTCTGCATAACCAGAACATATGTTTTCGTGGTCAAGAGTCTTTAGAAAAGAGGTGTCAAGGATAACATATTTAGAATCGTTGAAAACACCAATTTCGTTCTTCAATCCTCCGAAATTAATACCTGTTTTTCCACCAACAGACGCATCAACCATAGCAAGAAGGGTGGTTGGTATATTGATGAAGTTAATGCCACGCTTGAAAGTGGAAGCGGCAAAGCCTCCAAGGTCGGTTACCATGCCACCACCTAAATTAATGAGAAGTGATTTGCGTGAAGCGCCTCTTTCTTGCAGTTGCTGCCATACATGAGATATAGACTCCAAGTTTTTATTGGTGTCGGTGGCAGGAATGGTGATGATGTGGGCTTTCTTAAGCGAATAAGAACTGCTTATTGTTGGCCAGCAAGTTTTTATTGTGGTTTCATCTGTAAGTACAAATATCTTGTCGTGGCTGCATTCGGAAATAGCTTCAGCAAGTTCCTTATTGAAATTCTGCGAAATAATAATTCTCTGATCCATAACATACTAATTCTAATGAAGATAATGGGCTGGTAGGGGCTACATATAGCCATAAAAGCCGCTATGAACTGTTGCAAAAGTAAAGTTTTTAGCTTAATAAACAAAATTTTTGGGTATTTTTGTTTTTGGCATTAAACGTTTTGAATAATGATGCGTCTATTAACATGTAGTTAAAAAACAAAACCTTTAAGGCTAAAAAGAATGAAAAAGTATCTTCTACTTATGTTGATGCTGCTAATCACAACATCAACATTCGCGCAAAACATCACGGGTACTCTCACAGACCGTGATACCAAGGAACCTATTATGCAATGCACGGTGCAATTATTAAGTGCAAAAGACAGCTCCTTTGTAGGGGGCACCCTTTCTGACGAGAAAGGACAGTTTACCGTAAAAGCTCCTGCTGCAGGTAACTATCTATTAAAAATAACCAGTGTAGGTTATAAAGCTTATAATAAAAAATTGACTATTGCAGAGGACAAAGATATGCCTTTGGGAAATATTGTTATGGGCTCTGATGCTGTTATGTTGAAGGGAGCAACTATTACAGGTCAAGCAAACAAGGTTACCCTGAAGGAAGACACCTTTATATATAATGCGGCTGCATACCGTACTCCAGAAGGCTCAACAATAGAAGAGCTGGTAAAGCGTATTCCTGGTGCTCAGTTGAGTGAGGATGGTAAAATAACTATCAATGGAAAGGAAGTGAAGAAAATCCTTGTTGATGGAAAGGAGTTTATGACTGGTGACACTAAGACGGCTTTGAAGAACCTTCCTACATCTATTGTTGATCGTATTAAGAGTTATGATCAGAAGAGTGATTTGAGCCGTGTGACAGGTATTGATGACGGTGAGGAAGAAACCGTTTTGGATTTCGGTATCAAACCAGGTATGAACCGTGGTATGTTCAGTAATATTGATGCTGCTGTAGGTACACAGAGTCGTTATTCTGCTCGTGGTATGGGTGCTTATTTTAATGACCATAATCGTTTTATGGCGTTTGCGAATGCCAATAACACCAATGATATGGGATTCCCAGGCGGTGGTGGTCGTGGCTTCTTTGGCGGAGGTCGTCAAGGACTTAATGCCTCAAAGATGTTGGGCTTGAACTATAACTATGAGATTGTTGACAAGATAAAACTTGATGCTTCTTTGAGATGGAATCACAATGATGGTGATACATGGTCAAAGAGTTCAACAGAGAACTTTGTTAGTAGGGCAGGTGCGTTCAGTAATAGCCTGAACCAGAATTACAGCCGTAGCAATAGTGTTAATGGTAACATTCGTTTTGAGTGGCAACCAGATACAATGACCAACATTTTGTTCCGCCCTTCTTTCACATGGTCGGATAATGATGGTGTTACCTCAAGTCGTTCAGCTTCATTCAATGAAAATCCTTATCTTTATGTAGTTGACCCTTTGGCTGCAGAGTCTATCACAAAGATGGCTGCTGACAGCTTGATGATGAACACCCGTGAAAACACTGGCTAGAGCAATGGAAACAATAAAAATCTTAGTGGAACATTGCAGTTGAACCGTAAGCTTAGTAGCAATGGTCGTAATGTGACCTTTCGTTTACAGGGTAATTATGGTAAGAATGACAGCAAGAGTCTCTCATTGAGCAATGTACATCTTTATCAGTTGTTGAATGCGGCTGGTATGGACTCTACTTATCAGACAAACCGTTGGAATCTGACACCAACAACTAATTATGGTTATAGTGCTCAGTTCACTTATAGTGAGCCTTTGTGGCGTGCAACCTTCTTGCAGTTTAGCTATCAGTTCCAGTATAAGTATAGTAAGAGTGATCGTTCAACATACGACTTTAGTAATCTTGGTGAGAACTTTTTCGCAAATATTCCTCTTACCTATGGTGGCTGGGATGCTTATTTGAATAGGTTGAATAATCCTATTGAAAGCTATAAGGATGATGATCTGAGTCGTTTCTCAGAATATAAGAACTATATTCACGAGTTGCAGTTGATGTTACGTATTGTACGTCCAAATTACAACTTCAATGTGGGTGTAATGCTTCAGCCACAGAAATCTAAGTATGTGCAGGATTATAAGGGCTTGCATGTAGATACTACTCGCACAGTCACTAATTTTACTCCAACTCTTGATTTCCGTTATCGTTTCAGTAAGGTTAGCAACCTTCGTATAAACTATCGTGGTACCACCTCACAGCCAAGTATGACTGATTTGTTGGATATTACTGATGATAGTGATCCATTGAACATTAGTAAGGGTAATCCAGGTTTGAAGCCTTCGTTTACCAATAGCTTCCGTTTGTTCTACAATAATTATTTCGAGAAGAAGCAACGTGCTATTATGACATTTGTGAACTATAGTAATACCAGTAATAGTATCTCGAATAAGGTAACATATGATGAGAAGACTGGTGGGCGTACAACTCGTCCTGAGAATATCAATGGTAACTGGAATGCAATGGGTGCTTTCATGTTTAATACAGCTATTGATTCTGCTGGTTATTTTAATGTGAACACCTTTACTAATGCAAACTATAATAATTATGTAGCTTATCTGGCACTTGACAACCAACAAAGTTCTGTGAAGAATACTACCCGCTCAACATCTATAGGCGAGCGTTTGGAGGCAAGTTATCGTAGAACAATGTTTGAGTTCAGTATTGATGGCTCTTTCACTTATACTCACAGCCGTAACCAATTGCAAAGTCAGAGTAATCTTGATACATGGCAGTTTGCTTATGGTGCTTCTGCAAATGTAACTCTTCCTTGGGGTATGACTATTGCAACTGATTTGCATGAGAATAGCCGCCGTGGTTATGCCGACAATTCAATGAATACTAATGAACTTGTATGGAATGCACAAATAGCTCAGTCTTTCCTCAAGGGAAGTCCATTGACAGTATCATTGCAGTTCTATGATATTTTGAAGAATCAGAGTAACTTTAGTCGTTCAATCTCGGCTATATCTCGTCAGGATACTGAATATAACAGTGTTAACAGTTATGCAATGCTTCACGTTATTTATCGTGTGAATCTTTTCGGTGATAAGAATTCTCGTCGTCAGATGCGTGAACAGCGTCCTGGTGGTCCTGGCTTTGGTGGACGTCCTGGTGGCTTCGGTGGTGGTCACCGTGGAGGTTTTGGCGGTGGACGCCCAGGCGGTGGCTTCGGAGGTCCGATGTTCTAATAAAATGTATAGGTATAAAAAAAATCAGGGGTGAGTTCCGTTGGAATTCATCCCTGTTTTCTTTTTATTTCACGATTAGTGTGATTGATTTATCAATCCTTTTGTCAATATAGCTTAATATGGCTTAATCTTCAAAATCATCAATATCATCAAAACCAAACATAGCTGGGTCAACGAAAGCGTCAAGTGCTCTGCGTTCTTTCTTTGTTGGTCTACCTGTTCCTCTTGCTCTGTCTACGAAACCGCTTATACGGCTCATTTCTAGTAACTCGTATTGTTTTGGATCGGTTACGTTTTCATATACTTGAGGAATAAGTTTGGCACCTACGCGTTGCTCAAGACAAGCAAGTACTTTAAAAGAATAGGTTATAGGTGGCTTCTTCACGTTGATCGTCTCCCCGCATTTTATGGTATGTGATGGCTTTACATTCACATTACCTATGGTTACACGTCCGTTTTTGCATGCATCGGCAGCGATAGAACGGGGCGTGTATATTCTAGCAGCCCATAACCAATTGTCTATGCGTGCAGTAGGGCCAGTTCTTGGAAGTTGATCTTGTTTCATAGAACGCGAAATTTATTTCTTACCCAGTTTGTTATATTGGTTCATGGTGTTGTCGATGCCTTGAAGAACAAAACTTTTGATAATCTCACAAGCAAGGTCTATACTTGGCTGAAGTTCTTTCATGTCTTCAGGACTATATTTACCTAACACCCAATCAACCTGTGCACCTTTTGGATACTCGTTGCCTATTCCCATACGAAGACGGGCATAGTTCTGACCGATAAGTTGCATGATATGCCCCAGACCATTGTGGCCTCCGTTGCTGCCGTTAGCTTTCAAGCGAAATGCGCCTAAAGGAAGGGCTATATCGTCGCTGATAACAAGTAGGCGACTCTGCTCAATGTTTTCCTTGTTTAACCAATATCTCACGGCATTACCGCTGAGATTCATAAATGTAGTTGGTTTAAGTAGGATGACTTTGCGTCCTTTTATGCTTGTTTCTGCAACAAAACCGTAACGTTTATCCTCAAAATGAATATTGGACGCATTAGCAAATGCGTCCAATACCATAAAGCCTGTATTGTGACGGGTATTCTGGTATTCGTCACCAGGATTACCCAATCCACAGATCAAGAATTTGTCCATTATTCAGCGTTTTCAGCAGCAGCTGCAGCAGCAGCCTGTGCAGATGCACGTGTAGCCTTGATTGAACAAACAACAACTTCTTTGCGAGTAGCCATTTCAAGACCCTCGAAGTTGAGGTCGCCAACCTTGATAGCCTTACCAAGCTTCAACTCTGTAACGTCGATGTCGAGCTGCTCAGGAATCTGAGTGTAAGGAGCGATAACGTTAATCTTACGGATAGAGAGGTTCATACGACCACCATCGCGAACACCCTGTGCAAGACCTACGAGCTTAACAGGAACACCCATAACGATTGGCTTCTGCTCGTTTACCTCGAGGAAGTCAATGTGAAGAGGAGCGTCTGTTGTTGGGTGGAACTGAATTTCTCTAAGAACAGCCTTCTTGTTCTCACCGTCGATGTTCAAGTTTACAACATAGATGTTTGGTGTGTAGATAAGCTTACGGAGCTCGCTGAAAGAAGCAGCGAATGCCATAGCTACTGGTGCACCATTCTCACCCTTTGCTTCACCATAGATGTTGCAAGGAATCATACCCTCCTTACGGAGTGACTTAGAAGCTTTCTTACCAAGGTCTGTACGCTTCTGACCTGAAATTGAAATCTCTTTCATAATTGTGTTACTCTAAATTAAATTGTTTTTGTTTAATTCGCCATCACACGGAGATGCCGAAAAGCGGGTGCAAAGGTACATATTTTTATCTATACTTGCAAATTTATCGTCTAAAAAACAGTTTTTGCACCTATATAAGAATTAAAATATTGAAAAAGAAAAGCCATTTCTTGCATGTATAAGGGGAATTTCTTACTTTTGAATTTGTTATAACGAATTTTTTTATAAGAACC
>R22__coassemble_1047_pt1 | contig 15148 bp, 14 predicted proteins | sample R22__metabat2_high_PE_007 | metagenome-assembled genome bin R22
ATCTTCAATAGCGAAGCTCTGCTTCGCGAGGGGGGATGGGTGGGGCTTTACATTCTCTCAGGAACCTCGATACCCAGCAGAGCCATACCTTCCTTGATAACCTTAGCGATATTCTTTGCTAAGACAAGGCGTGTAACCTTCTCGGCATCACTATCAGCACCAAGGATGCTATAATCGTGATAGAACTGGTTGAACTGCTTGGTAAGCTCATAGCAGTAGTTGGCAATTCCTGATGGGTTATAGTTCTGACCGGCATCAGCAACAGCAACACCAAAGTCGTTGAGTTTCTGAATGAGTTCTATCTCCTTGTCGTTCAATGGAGCATCATCGCCAAGCTGTGCTGGAATGGTAATGTTCTGTTCGCCAGCCTTACGCAAGATTGACTTGATACGAGCGTATGTATATTGGATGAATGGACCTGTATTTCCGTTGAAGTCGATACTCTCTTCTGGGTTGAAGAGCATGTTCTTACGTGCGTCAACCTTAAGGATGAAGTATTTCAATGCACCAAGACCCACGATGCGTGCAATCTCTGCTTTTTCTTCCTCTGAGAAGTCCTTGCTCTGTCCGTGCTCATCGGCTGTTGCCTTAGCATCGGCAATCATCTGAGCGATAAGCTCGTCGGCATCAACAACTGTTCCCTCACGACTCTTCATCTTACCGTTTGGAAGGTTCACCATACCATAAGAGAAGTGAACAAGGTCTTTACCAAACTTATAGCCAAGACGATCGAGAAGGATAGAGAGAACCTGGAAATGGTAGTTCTGCTCGTTACCTACAACATAAATCATCTTGTCGATAGGGAAATCTTTGAAACGCAGGTCGGCAGTACCGATGTCCTGAGTCATATATACTGATGTACCGTCTGAACGAAGAAGCAACTTCTCGTCAAGACCATTCTCAGCAAGGTCTGCCCATACAGAGTTGTCGTCACGACGATAGAACTTACCTTCTTCAAGACCCTTCTCAACAATCTTCTTTCCTTCGAGATAAGTATTTGACTCGTAGTAAATCTTATCGAAGCTTACGCCCATAGCCTTATAGGTCTCGTCGAAACCAGCATAAACCCAGTTGTTCATCTTTTCCCAGAGGGCACGAACCTCAGGATCGCCACCTTCCCACTTAACGAGCATTTCGTGAGCCTCAACAATAAGTGGAGACTCTTGTTCTGCCTTTTTCTTAGCATCTTCCTCGCTAAGGCCTTCAGCTACGAATTTCTTTGTAAGCTCGGCTACTTCCTCGCGATAGTGCTTATCGAAGAGCACATAGAAATCGCCAATAAGGTGGTCGCCCTTCTTACCTGTTGACTCAGGAGTGCAGCCCTCGCCCCACTTTATCCAAGCCAACATTGACTTCATGATGTGAATACCACGGTCGTTAACAATATTGGTCTTTACAACCTTATTGCCATTAGCCTCCATAATCTTGGCAAGCGACCAACCCAAGAGGTTGTTGCGCACATGACCCAAGTGAAGAGGTTTATTTGTGTTAGGAGAAGAATACTCTATCATCACGAGAGGAGAATTCTCGTCGGCCTTCTTCTCACCAAAGTTTTCGTCTGCATTAATATCGTTGAGCAATCCCACCCAAGCAGCAGGAGCAATAGAAAGGTTAAGGAATCCCTTAACAACATTGAACTCGGCAATAGCCTTGCAGTTTTTCTGCAGGTACTCACCAATCTCCTGAGCAGTATCCTCAGGTTTCTTACGCGACATTTTCAAAAATGGGAAGACAACAAGGGTGAGATTACCCTCGAAATCACTACGTGTCTTCTGCAGTTGCACCATTGATTCTGGTACATCCTGACCATATAGTTCTTTTACAGCTGCCACAGCTGCACAACTGATTTGGTTTTCAATCTTCATACCGGTATGTTATAATTCTAGAATTTATGCGTGCAAAGATAGCAATTTTTCTCTATATATTAGGTATGTATATTTCAATATTTTGTATCTTTGCACCAAATAACAACATTTATGGAAAGAAGAAGAGAAGGTTCGACATTTCGCCGACAGCTAAACGACTACATTTTACTTACTTTAGGAACTATCTTAGGAGTTATTGGCTGGAACATATTTTTGCTTCCAAACCAAATTCCAATGGGAGGCATCACGGGTATTGCCTCTATCGTGTTCTGGGGAACAGGCATTCCCGCTCAGCATGCGTTCTTTGCATTTAATGCCGCGCTGCTTATCGTGGCACTAAAGATTCTTGGTTGGAAATTTTGCGTTAAAACCATATATGCCGTTGTAACATTCACTATTGGTTCGTCTATCGTTCAATACCTTATTGGCGATACCGTTTTGCTTGCCGACCAGAAGTTTATGGCTACTATCGTTGGTGGTGTTTTCCTTGGAGCAAGCGTAGGACTTGGCTTGGCTGCTGGCGGAAGCACAGGCGGTACCGACGTTATTGCGGCTATGATACATAAATACCGTGATGTGTCGCTCGGTCACGTTATTCTTTTCTGCGATTTGGCCATTATCACATCAAGTATCTTTGTTTTGAAAGATTGGGAAAAAGTGCTTTACGGTTACGTTCTGCTCTTTGTTCTCACGTTCTTTGTTGATCACGTAGTGAATACTATGCGCCAAAGCGTGCAGTTTATTATTGTTTCTGATAAATACGAACAGATTGGCGAAGGAATAAACCATATTGTTCAACGAGGCTGTAGCTTGATTGAAGGACAGGGTTTCTACTCAAGAAAAGGAATAAAAATGGTATTCTGTATTGCTAAGAAAAGCGAGTCGGCACTTATCTTCAGTCTTATCGACGAGATCGACCCAGAGGCTTTCGTCAGTCAGAGTGCAGTAATAGGTGCTTACGGTCAGGGCTTCGACGCTTTCAAAGTAAATAAGAAAGTGCTGAGAAGGCAGATTAAGCAGATAAGATAAGGCAGCCTCACCCCGACCCTCCCCGGTAGAGAAGGGAGAATTATCTGCGGGAATCTATCGAAAAACTCATTATTGAAACAAGTGTACAAATATCAGTTTCTGGCGAGGGTAAAGCGATAGTTGTCAAATTGGTCTTTGACACTTCTAATTTCGGAATAACCTAAGGCCGAAAGCATCTGCTCCATATCTCGAACGAATCTCGAATTCATCTCGAAGGCTAAGATTCCGTTTTTCGCAAGCATTTTCTTACCATATTCGGCAATAGCCCTATAAAAAACGAGCGGATCGTTATCTGGAACAAAGAGTGCAAGATGAGGTTCAAATTCCATTACATTCTTCTCCATATCCTTAGCCTCTTCATCGGCAATATATGGCGGATTAGAAACTATAAGGTTGAATTTCTCTTCACCTTCAGGAAGCTCACTCAGATTCAAGGCGTCATGCTTTTCAAATGACACGTTTGCATTCAAAGCCGAAGCATTAGCTGAAGCTATTCGTAATGCATCGTCGCTAATGTCCCAGGCTTTCACATCTGCCTTCTTGTTCTTTTCAGCCAAGTCGAGGGCAAGCGTTATTGCTATGCAACCGCTTCCTGTACCTATATCGAGCACCTTATAAGGCTCTTCAAACTGACTCGTAAGCTCGTCTTCAGCCAACTGACAGAGTTGAGCTGTTTCAGGGCGCGGAATAAGCACACCGGGCTCTACATGAAAAAACCTGCCTGCAAACTCGGCTTTGCCTAACACATATTGCACTGGCTCTCCTTTTTCCAGACGCGAGAAAATATCATCGAGAAAAATGAGGTCTTTTCCCGATAATTCATTAACTTTGCCTGTATAAAGGTCGGTAAGTGTCATAGAGAATTCAGATTCGAGCACCATACGGGCAATAGCCTTTGCTTCGCCTGCATCGTAAAGAGGTGTCAATCTATGCCAAAGTTCCTGATATGTCATACTGCAAAGATATGAAAAATCGAGAGCAGAACAAAATAAACTCATTTAATTTTATGTCAAGACGAAATTAGTTCAAATAAACTCAAAGCTATGGCAGACGAAATAGAAAAAAGAAATGAAGCCTTCTTAATCTATCAAGATGAAAATGGAATAGCTCAGGTCAATGTTCGATTTGAGGGAGAGGACGTATGGCTAACAGTTGAGCAAATGATGGAGTTATTCGACGCCTCGCAACAAGATGTGAGCTATCACATTAATCAAATCTATTCAGATAGTGAGCAAGATCCAGAACGAACTCACAAAAAATTTTTGTTAGTTCGACAAGAAGGAAACAGAAGCGTGCACAGAAACATATCACATTATAATTTAGACATGATTATCGCCGTTGGTTTTCGTGTAAAATCACAAGTTGCAACAAGATTCCGCAAATGGGCGACTAGGCATCTTCATGAATTTATACAAAAAGGGTTTTCTCTGGACGATGATAGGTTAAAAGGCACCCGCAGCAGATATTTCCGCGAATTGCTTCAACGCATACGAGACATTCGAAGCAGTGAGCGTAACCTATACCAACAAGTAACAGATATATTTTCTACCAGCATAGATTATAACCCAAGAGCCAACTTGACACATCTGTTTTTTGCAACAGTACAAAACAAGTTGCATTATGCCGCACATCAGCACACAGCTGCAGAAGTGATTTACGAACGAGTAGATGCGCAAAAGCCAATGGTTGGCATGACTAATTTCAAAGGTAACTATATTACCAAGGAAGATGTGCAAATAGCTAAAAATTATCTAACAGAAGAGGAATTAACTTATCTAAATTTATTGGTTTCACAATATTTAGATTTTGCAGAATTGCAAGCATTACAACAAATTCCAATGAAAATGACTAATTGGATAGAAAAGCTAGACAATCTTATGTTGTTATCAGGCAGGCAGTTACTAAACAATAATGGTTCAATAAGTCATGAGGAAGCCAAAAAGAAAGCCATAGCAGAATTTGAAAAATATCGTAAATTAGAGATGATACAATATGAAAGTGACTATGACAGAGCCATTAAGGAACTGATTCAAAAAGGAAAGAAGTCAAGAAAAGGAAGTAAAGAACAATAATCAATGAATAAGCAACAAGATATCGACGAGAAATATATGAGGCGTTGTCTGCAGATTGCAGCCAACGGATTGCAGAATGCCAAACCAAACCCTTCGGTAGGAGCTGTTATTGTTGCTTCCGACGGAAGAATTATTGGTGAAGGCTACACCTCGGCTTACGGAGGGGCTCACGGCGAAGTAAACGCCTTTGCATCTGTAAAGCCTGCCGACGAGCATCTGCTGAAGCAGTCAACAATATACGTGTCGCTCGAACCATGTTCGCATCACGGGAAAACGCCTCCTTGCTGCGACCTTATCATCAGCAAAGGCGTTAAAAGAGTGGTATGCGGTTGCGTTGACCCTTTCGCACAGGTACAAGGAAGAGGCATCAAGCGCATTCGTGAAGCAGGTATAGGGGTTGAGGTTGGCGTTTTAGAAAAAGAATGTATTGCCTCAAACAAGCGTTTCATGACCTTCAACACCCACCAGCGCCCATATATAATACTGAAATGGGCACAGACAGCCGATGGCTTTATGGGAAGAATAGCACAAAACGGAAAGAAAGAACCGCTCGCCATTTCTACCCCATTCACCAAAATGCTCGTACACAAGCTAAGAAGTGAAAACGACGCTATACTCATTGGTAGAAGCACATTTGAAGCCGACAAGCCTCAACTAAACGTAAGAGAGTGGGAAGGAAAAAATCCTGAGCGCATTATTCTTTCAAAATCAATGAGCAAAGCACCTGACGGATGGCACGTTTTTTCTAATATTCACGATGTTCTGCAACATCTGTATAACGAGAAGAAACAATCGCTTATTGTGGAGGGAGGCGCAGAAACTCTTAAGCAGTTTATTGATGAAAACCTATGGGACGAGATACGAATAGAAACAAACTCAAACCTTACAATACAACAAGGTGTTGCCGTCCCTGAACTTCCAAAGAATGCCGTGCTCGTAAATAGCGAATGTTTCGATGGAAATACTATTCGAGTTTATGAGTTATTATGAATGTGGAACGTTGAATTTGGAACCGAAGGTCACTGACCAAAGGGAAGAAATTATCCAATTATGAATTTTATTCAATAACGAAACATTTGGCCTTATCTTCTAAGAGCGAAGCGATATCTTCTCGTAACTTCTTTTATCTTCTTAAATTATTTGTAATGTTTCAGAAAAAACAGATAACCGAACAACAGGCTTTAAGCAAACTGACTGGTTTGTGTGCACGAGCAGAACATTGCTCGGGCGAGATGCTCGACAAGATGCGCCAATGGGGCGTTGACGAAGAAGCACAAGCCCGCATAATGGAATATTTGACTAAGAACAAGTTTGTTGACGACGAGAGATTTGCCCGTTTCTTCATCAACGACAAGATAAAATACAACGGTTGGGGAAGAAGGAAAATAGAACAGGCACTATGGATGAAACACATAGACAGAACGGTTTACGACCCAATCTTCGACGAGGTTGACACAGAAGAATACCTTGCTCAGCTTCGTCCAATAATAAAGCAGAAACTAAAGACAACCAAAGCAAATAGCGACTACGAACGTTCGATGAAAGTAATAAAATACGCTATGAGCCGAGGCTTTGAAATTGACCTTATAAGAAAATGTATTGATAATGCCGAGCTTCTTGACGAGACTTACTGACTTTCTTTTTCCACGCGAATGTGCCATTTGTGGAGAACGACTGAACCTGAGCGAAGAGCTATTCTGTTGCAGTTGCAATATGCAACTACCAAGAACAAACTATGCTCTAAGCCCATACGATAATCCTATGGCGCAACTTTTCTGGGGAAGGATTCCAATAGAAAAGGCTGTTGGCTTAGTTCATTACAACAGTCACACGCCAATAAGCAAACCTTTCTACGACATGAAATACCACGACCAGCCCGACCTGGCTGTTGAGATTGGCGTTTTTGCCGCTAAAGACCTTATAAATACCGATTTCTTCAACGATATAGACATTATCATCCCTGTTCCTCTTGCTCGAAAGCGCAAATCACAAAGAGGCTACAACCAAAGCGAGAAGATAGCCTTTGGCATCAGTCATATAACACAAATTCCAATGACCACGAAATGCGTGAAGAGAACAAGATACGAAGGCAGTCAAACAAACAAGAACACAGAAGAACGAGACGAAAACGTGAAAGACAGCTTCAAACTAACAAAACCACAACTGATACAGGGCAAACACGTGCTTATTGTTGACGACATAGTAACAACAGGAGCCACAAGCTATTATGTAGCCAAGGAAATACTAAAAGCAGAGGGTACGAAAATAAGCATCATGACAATCGGAGTAACTAAAGAATAAGAGAAAACCTTTTCTGCTAATTTCTTATGTTATTTGAATTATTTCGTTTAACTTTGCAACCAAATCATTAAAAATATTGTTCAAATGGATACTTTAAAGAAAGATTTCGCATCAAAGTTGCTGAACATAAAAGCTATAAAACTTCAGCCAAACGATCCTTTTACATGGGCAAGTGGATGGAACTCTCCTATCTATACTGACAACCGCATCGCCTTGTCATACCACGATGTGCGCTCATTCGTAAAACTGGAGCTTTGCCACGCTATCCACGAGAATTTCCCAGAGGCTACAGCCGTTGCTGGCGTTGCCACAGGAGCTATTGCTCAGGGTGCTCTCGTTGCTGATCAGTTGGCCATGCCATATGCTTATGTTCGTCCAAAACCAAAGGATCACGGCACTAAGAACCAAATCGAGGGACGTCTGCCTGAAGGCGCTAAGGTTGTTGTTGTTGAAGACCTTATCTCTACCGGTTTGAGTTCATTGAAGGCTGTTGCTGCTTTGAGAGAAGCTGGCTTTGAAGTAGTTGGTATGGTAGCAAGCTACACCTATGGTTTCCCTATTGCTGAGGAAGCATTCAAGGAGGCTGGCGTGAAACTCGTTACACTTGGCGACTACGAGCACACCATCGAGGTAGCTGCAGAAACAGGATACGTATCTAAAGAGGATCTCGAAGTACTCAAGGAGTGGCGCAAAGATCCAGCAAACTGGAAGAAGTAATATGACTACATTTGAAAGTTCTGTTCACCAGATTCCTTACAAGCAGGAGTCGGTTTACAATATGCTCAGCGACTTGAGCAACATAGAGCGTGTGAAAGACAGAATACCTGCCGACAAGGTAAAAGACCTTGTCTTCGATTCTGACTCTATATCTATCAGCACACCTATGGGTGAGGTGAAGATGAATATCGTGAATCGCGAAGCACCAAAGGAGATTAAGTTTGAAACTGCAAACAGTCCTCTTCCTTTCAACTTCTGGATTCAGATTCTGCCTGTTACCGAAACAAGCAGCAAGATGAAGCTCACCATCAAGGCTGAACTGAATATGTTCATCAAGGGTATGGTTCAAAAGCCATTGCAGGAAGGCATTGAAAAGATTGCCGATGCTCTGGCAATGATACCGTATGAATAGTTAGGAGTTAGGAGTTAAAAATCAAATTTCAAATTTCAAATTTCAAATTTCTCAATATGGCTAATAAACTCTGGGAAAAAAACTTTGAAGTGAACAAAGAGATAGAACGTTTCACCGTGGGTAAAGACCGCGAGATGGATCTCTATCTTGCTAAATACGATGTATTGGGCTCTATGGCTCACATCACTATGCTTGAGTCTATCGGACTTCTTGAAAAAGAAGAACTTGAGAAGCTGCTGGCAGAGCTGAAGAATATCTATGCCATCTGCGAACGAGGCGAGTTCAAGATTGATGACGACGTAGAGGATGTTCACTCTCAGGTAGAGCTGATGCTCACCCAAAAGCTTGGCGACATGGGAAAGAAGATTCATTCTGGCCGTTCACGCAACGATCAGGTATTGGTAGATCTTAAACTCTTCACCCGTCACGAGCTAAAAGAGGTTGTTGACCATGTTAAGATTCTCTTCGACGAACTTCTGCAAAAGAGCAACCAATACAAAGAGGTGCTCATGCCTGGATACACCCATCTGCAGATTGCTATGCCTTCAAGCTTCGGTCTTTGGTTTGGTGCCTATGCCGAGAGTCTTGTTGACGACATGCTCTTCCTGCAGGCAGCCTATAAGATGACCAACCGCAACCCTCTTGGTTCTGCAGCAGGCTACGGCAGCAGTTTTCCTCTTAACCGTTCGCTCACCACAAAGCTTCTTGGCTTTGACTCTATGGACTATAACGTTGTATATGCCCAAATGGGACGAGGTAAGATGGAGCGTAATGTAGCTTTTGCCCTTGCTACCGTTGCAGGAACAATAGCAAAGATGGCTTTCGACGCTTGTATGTTCAATAGTCAGAATTTCGGTTTTGTAAAGCTCCCTAAGGAATGTACCACAGGCTCAAGCATCATGCCTCACAAGAAGAATCCTGATGTTTTTGAACTTATCCGTGCCAAAAGCAACAAGATACAGAGTCTTCCACAACAGGTGATGCTCATCATGAACAACCTGCCATGTGGTTATTTCCGCGACTTGCAGATTATCAAGGAAGTGTTCCTTCCTGCCTTCGAAGACTTGAACGACTGTCTGAAGATGGCTGCCTACATTATTAATAAGATGGAGGTAAAAGAGGACATTCTCGACAATCCAATGTACGACCCAATGTTCTCTGTAGAGGAAGTAAACAAACTGGCTGCTTCGGGTATGCCTTTCCGTGATGCCTACAAGACCGTTGGTTTGGAAATAGAGGCAGGCACCTTTAAAGCCGACAGAAATATCCATCACACTCATGAAGGTTCTATTGGTAATCTATGCAACGACAAGATAGAGGCCTTGATGAACGAGAACATAGCAGGCTTCCACTTTGAACGAGTAGCCGAAGCAGAGAAGAATCTTTTGAAATAAGATATGAAATATCGCCATTCCATAATAAACATTATATCAGCAGCATGTGTCAGTATGACTATGCTGCTGTCATCATGTAATGGCGAAAGCGAATACTCATCACAACATGAGTGCTATTTCCTTTTTGATACCTCAATACATAATACCAGCATCATAAAAAATGCCCTCATCCCTGAGGCACCTGGAATATTTGTAAAAATATCGCAGTCACAAAAGAATGGGGTTCTATATGTTGATGCAGAACTCAACGATGGAAAAACAAAGGAAAGCAACAAGATAACAACAGCCAAGGAAACACAACGTAAATACACACTTGGCATTTACAACGGAATAATCGTTGGCTATAGCTCATTAGGAAATGGTCTTTATGCCTTCGACAATATCTGTCCTAACTGCTACGATACAGGGCGTTACCAGCAACTCTCGTGGGACAATAACGGCACAAGAGTGAAATGCAGCAGATGCCAACGCACCTACGACCTAAACAACGGTGGAATAATAGTGACAGGTGAACAAGGAGCCAAACTCATAAGATATATGGCACAATACACTGGCGGAATCCTGGTGGTGCATAATAAGCAATAAGTTCTCCTCCCCTTATGAAGGGGAGGCCGGGTGGAGTTGGAAAAATCAACATTCAAAAAACGTAATTAAAAAGTGTGAATTGTTTGGCTATTTAGATATTAAGCACTATCTTTGCAACGCTATTGATGCTTGAAGCGCTTTGTTTCAATCATAACGCGATGCCGCAATGGTGGAATTGGTAGACACGAGGGACTTAAAATCCCTTGGCCAGTAATGGCTGTGCGGGTTCGAGTCCCGCTCGCGGCACTTCCCTTTTATAACAATAATTTATTACTTATGCGCAAAAATCTTATTCTCACACTTTCTGCATGCTCATTGCTTTTAATGACATCATGCTCCAAGTTGGGCAAGTTGTCAGCAGATAATTTTCATGTAACCCCTAATCCATTAGAGACTCAGGGTGGAAAAGTTCCTGCAACTATCAACGGACAGTTCCCAGAAAAATATATGAAGAAGAAGGCTGTGGTTACAGTTATTCCAGAACTTCGTGGTGCCAACGGACAGGTTGCTCAAGGTCAGAGCACTACTTTCCAGGGCGAAAAGGTTATGGGTAACGACCAGACTATCTCATACAAGTTGGGCGGTCGCTACACTATGAAGACAGCTTTCGACTACACTCCAGATATGCAGCAGAGCGAAATGTATCTTACTTTCAATGCTTACCTTGGTAAGAAGAAGGTAGAGATTCCTGCTGTTAAGGTAGCTACTGGTGTTGTTGCTACATCAGAGCTTTACAAGGAGGCTATGAAGAATGTAGGTGCTTGCATCGCTCCTGACTCTTTCCAGCGTGTAAATGCTAAGAAGCAGGAAGCTAATGTAATGTTCCTCGTTAATCAGGCTAACCTCCGCAAGAGCGAGCTTCGTAACAATAGCGTTAAGGAATTCGTTCGTTTGCTCAAGCAGATCAATGCTGACCGCGAGAAGCTTAACCTCAACAACGTAGAGGTACAGGCTTACGCTTCACCTGAGGGTGGTTTCTCTTTCAACGATAAGTTGGCTAACAAGCGCCAGAACGTTAGTGAAAGCTACGTTAAGAAGACTTTGAAAGAGACAAAGAACGATGCACTTATCGATGCTCACTATACAGCACAGGACTGGGACGGTTTCCAGAAACTTGTTCAGGCAAGTAACATTCAGGACAAGGATGTAATACTCCGTGTTCTCTCTATGTACAAAGATCCAGAGCAGCGTGAGCAGCAGATTCGTAATATGAGCGAAGGTTTCCGCGAGCTGGCAACAGCTATCCTTCCACAGCTTCGCCGTAGCCGTCTCATCATCAACTACGAGACAATCGGTCGTAGCGATGATCAGATTCAAGAGCAGTATGCTGCTGATGCAAGCAAGCTGAGCGCAGAGGAAATCCTCTATGCAGCTTCTCTTGAAGACAACGCAAGCAAGAAGGCAGAAATCTACAAGAAGGCTACAGAGCTCTATGCTGATGACTATCGTGCATACAACAACCTTGCTGTTCTTGCCCTCAACGAAGGCAACGAGAGCGCAGCAAAGAACTACCTCAACAAGGCTCTTGCTGTAAACAGCAATGCACCAGAGGCTTACGCTAACAAGGCATATATCGAACTTATGAAGGGTAACCTCGATGCAGCAGAAAAGGAACTTTCTGAGGCTATCGACGCTAACAACTTCAACCAGGTTCTTGGTAATCTGAACATTGCCCGTGGTAACTACAGCAATGCTTGCGAGGAACTTGCAGATATCGACAGCAACAGTCTTGCTCTTGCTCAGATTCTCAACAAGGACTATGCAAGTGCTACAAAGACTTTGAAGCGTGTTGAAAATGCAGACGCTCTTACAAGCTATCTCAAGGCTATCGTAGCTGCTCGTCAGGGCAACAACAGCGATGCTAACAAGTATCTGCAGGAAGCAGCTCAGAAGGATTCTCGTTGGGCAGAATACGCAAAGAAAGACCTTGAATTTGCTAAGCTTAGCAAGTAATTTTTCACAGAAACTCAATTAACAATAACTTTTCATATCAATGAAAAAATATTGTTTACTCTTTATACTCACGCTGGTTTTGGCTGCATGCGGAACCGACAGTCATCATTTCAAGATTGACGGTCATTTCCTCAACCTTAACCAGGGTGAGTTTTACGTTTATAGTCCCGATGGCAACATCGACGGTATCGACACCATCAAGGTAACAGGCGGACGCTTCACATACGAAACGCCATGCGAAGAACCTTGTATCCTCGTCATTGTGTTCCCAAACTTCTCTATGCAACCTGTGTTTGCACAACCAGGAAAGAGCGTAGATATAAAGGCTGATGCTTCTCACCTTAAGAAGATGACCGTTAAGGGCACCGACGAGAACAAACTCATGAACTCGTTCCGCGAACAGATAGAATCAGCTTCCCCTGTTGAAGCACAGAAATATGCCGAACAGTTCGTTGAAGATCATCCAGAATCATTAGTAAGCGTTTATCTTGTTTCAACCTATTTCATTCAGTCACAACGACCAGACTATCGCAAGGCTGAAAAACTGCTTAACAAGATTATCGCATCACAACCCGAAAACAAATATGCAAGCCATATACTGCAGCAGGTGAAACAACTGCATAATGCAAGTGAATCTCTGCCAAAGTTTCAGGCTCTTTGCACAGACAATAAGACCATATCAACTAAAGACATCACCTCTGCTCAGATAAGTGTTATCACCACATGGGCATCGTGGAGCTACGATAGTATGGAACAGCAGCGACAGCTGAAATCGCTCTATGACAGCTATATGGGTAGGCTAAAGGTATTGAGCATCTGCGTGGAAGCAAGTCAAAAGGAATGTAAGAAGACTCTCGAACGTGAGAACATCAAATGGCCTGTTGTTTGCGATGGTAAGATGATGGAGGGTTCTCTTCTGAAGAAACTGGGAATATTCAGCGTTCCTGGAAATATCGTACTTAAAAACGGACGGGTGATAGCCCGCAACCTTACCAATCAAGAATTAAAAGAAAAACTCGAAGCGCTCAAATAAAACTCTACCTTGAGCGCTTCCATAAACAAAATAATCACCCCATACCATGCTTGTAAAAACATATTGTGCAGCCGTCAACGGTCTTGAAGTAACAACAGTTACCATAGAAGTAAGCCTCACCCCTGGTATATGCTATCATCTCACAGGATTAGGAGATGAAGCCGTACGCGAGGGACGCGACCGAATAGCTGCTGCCATGCAATACAATGGCTACAGCTTTCCGAAAGCCGATATCACAGTAAATCTTGCTCCTGCCGACCTACGCAAAGAGGGAAGTAGTTTCGACCTACCTCTCGCCATAGGTATTCTTGCTGCCAATGGTAGCTTTCAATGCGACTTCCTCGATAAGTATATGATTGTTGGCGAGCTGGGACTCGATGGAAAACTACAACCTATCAAAGGTGCTTTGCCTATTGCTATCAAAGCACGAGCACAGAAATTCAAAGGACTGATAGTACCAAGTCAGAATGTACGTGAGGCTGCTGTAGTTAACAATCTCGAAGTATATGGCATGGATAACCTTCTTGAGGTGGTTCAATTCCTTGCAGGGCTAAAAGAGTTTGAACCTGTAGTTATTGATACCCGAAAAGAATTCTATGAACAACAATATCAGTTTGAACTTGATTTTGCCGATGTTCGCGGACAAGAAAACGTAAAACGCGCATTCGAAGTGGCTGCAGCAGGCGGACACAATATCATTATGATTGGTCCTCCTGGCTCAGGTAAGAGTATGATGTCAAAACGACTGCCGTCTATCCTTCCTCCACTATCGCTGAGCGAGAGCTTGGAAACAACACAGATACATAGTATCGCTGGTAAGTTAGGGAGAAACACAAGCCTTATCAGCCAACGACCTTTCCGTGCCCCTCATCACACCATATCTGAGGTAGCACTTGTAGGAGGTGGAGCAAACCCTATGCCGGGCGAGATTAGTCTTGCCCATAATGGAGTACTCTTTTGCGATGAACTACCCGAGTTCAACAAGCACACTCTCGAAGTGATGCGTCAACCCTTGGAAGACCGTAAGATATCTATCTCACGTGCTAAATACTCCATTGACTATCCTTGTTCTTTCATGTTTGTTGCTTCCATGAACCCTTGTCCATGTGGATACTACGGTGACCCAACCCACCATTGTGTATGCACACCAGGACAGATACAACGCTACATGAACAAAATATCTGGTCCGCTTCTTGATCGTATCGACATACAATGTCAGATAACCCCAGTTCCATTTAAAGACATCTCTAAGGCTGCACCAGGCGAGCCAAGCGCAAATATACGTCAGCGTGTTATTGCAGCCCGTAAAATACAAGAAGAACGCTTCCACTCAGTATCTTTAGGAAACGGAGGGCGCATCCATTGTAATGCGCAGATGACCGAAAAGATGATTCACCAATATGCAGAACCCGATGAAGAAGGCATCAACCTCTTACGTTCAGCTATGGAGAAACTATCTCTTTCTGCTCGTGCCTACAGTCGTATCCTAAAGGTTGCCCGCACCATTGCCGACCTCGACAATTCACCCAACGTAAAAGCCACACATCTCGCTGAAGCCATCAGCTATCGTGAACTCGACAGAGGAGATTGGGGAGAAAGATAACTCCTATCTCCTAACTCCTATCTCCTAACTCAAAATAACTCTTACTTTCTCATTCTAACTTAAATTCAAAAATAATTTGCGATCAATTTGGGCTCACCAGTAATTTCCTGTGTTAGGAAGAAAACCTCTAAAACCCCATTTTCAGGTTGAGACTTTGTCTCTTATGTTGTGGTTGAAGGCTTTT
>R22__coassemble_1142_pt1 | contig 14123 bp, 18 predicted proteins | sample R22__metabat2_high_PE_007 | metagenome-assembled genome bin R22
TCAATAAGAGATGAATACATTTTGATGTATTATTATTTGGAAATTAAATATGGTAATCAAGGGTTCAATGTGCATGATGGCTATTCTGTTGATTATTTCGGCGTGAAAGAGAAAAGTGATAAATATAGCGGAGACATTATTGTTTTTGACACTAGTCGTGTGTTGGAATTAGAAAACGAAGATTTTCTTCAGAAGAAAGCGAAGAAGAAAAAGAATAAAAAAATCCCTGCAACCAATTGATTGCAGGGATTTGTATTTTAAGTTTTATTGCTCTACTATTAAGCACGCTTGTTCAAGAGAAGGTCTGTCTGTACAGCAACAGCTACGGTAGCACCTACCATAGGGTTGTTACCCATACCGAGGAAGCCCATCATCTCTACGTGTGCAGGAACTGAAGAAGAACCAGCAAACTGAGCGTCAGAGTGCATACGACCGAGAGTATCAGTCATACCGTATGAAGCAGGACCTGCAGCCATGTTGTCTGGGTGCAGTGTACGACCAGTACCACCACCTGAAGCTACTGAGAAGTAAGGCTTACCAGCGAGTACGCGCTCCTTCTTGTATGTACCAGCTACTGGGTGCTGGAAACGAGTTGGGTTTGTTGAGTTACCAGTGATTGATACGTCAACACCCTCGTGCCAAAGAATAGCAACACCCTCGCGAACGTCGTCAGAACCATAGCAGTTAACCTTAAGACGAGCTGGGTTGTTACCGTAAGGAATAGTCTCAACAACATTTACCTTACCTGTAGCGTAGTCGAACTGTGTCTTTACGTATGTGAAACCGTTGATACGGCTGATGATCTGAGCAGCATCCTTACCAAGACCGTTGAGGATAACGCGAAGAGGATTCTTACGAACCTTGTTTGCCATCTCAGCAATCTTGATAGCACCCTCAGCAGCAGCGAATGACTCGTGACCTGCGAGGAATGCGAAGCACTGTGTCTCCTCACGGAGAAGACGGCCAGCGAGGTTACCGTGACCGATACCTACCTTACGGTCGTCAGCTACAGAACCAGGAATGCAGAATGCCTGCAGACCTTCACCGATAGCCTCAGCGCACTCAGCAGCACTCTTGCAACCCTTCTTGATAGCGATTGCAGCACCAGCTACATAAGCCCACTTTGCATTCTCAAAACAGATATCCTGAGTCTCTGCGCAAATCTCATAAGGATCTACACCAAGCTCTTCACAAATTGCATTAGCCTCTTCGAGGTCTTTGATGCCATACTTGTTCAGCACTGCGTTAACCTGTGCCTCACGACGGTTCTGGCTCTCGTAAACTACTTTTCTAATTGCCATATTGTATGTCCTCCTTATTATTCGTTACGTGGGTCAATAGATTTAACAACACCCTGGTCAGCAGTTGTACGGCCATACTTACCTGTGAACTTCTTCACAGCGTCGTTAGCATCCATACCACCCTTGATAGCTTCCATCATCTTACCAAAGTTTACAAACTCATAACCAACAATCTGGTTCTCTGCATCGAGGAACAGCTTGGTGATGTAACCCTGGGTAAGCTCGAGGTAGCGAGCACCCTTCTCAAGTGTACCGTATGTAGTACCAACCATTGAACGGAGACCCTTACCAAGATCCTCAAGACCTGTACCTACAGCAAGACCACCCTCAGAGAATGCACTCTGTGAACGACCGTAAACGATCTGCAGGAAGAGCTCGCGCATAGCTACGTTGATAGCGTCGCAAACGAGGTCAGTGTTCAAAGCTTCAAGGATTGTCTTACCTGGGAGAATCTCTGCAGCCATAGCAGCTGAGTGGGTCATACCAGAACAACCGATTGTCTCAACGAGAGCCTCAACGATAACACCTTCCTTGATGTTCAAAGAAAGCTTACATGTACCCTGCTGAGGAGCACACCAGCCAATACCGTGTGTGTAACCAGAAATGTCTTTGATTTCCTTTGCCTGAATCCACTTGCCTTCTTCTGGGATTGGGGCTGGGCCATGGTAAGCGCCCTTCTTGACAACGCACATGTTGTCAACTTCCTTAGTATAAATCATATTCCCTAAATTAATTTATTGTGAATATATAATTAAAAATTTCGTCTTGCTCAAAAAAGCTAATTGCCCATTTGGGACTTGCAACCGCAAAGATACAAAAAATCATTGATAAATACCATGTTTTAGGTATGGTTTTTAACAATATTATTAGGTTGGTTGCTATATAGTAGGTATAATTGCTAACTACGCTTTGCAATTATACCTACTTAAGAATCTGTATTCGTTTGTTGTGATTAGTTTGAGGCAGCGGTATGATACTTTTCCATGAGCCATGCTTTCTGCTCAGGAATAGTCATATTGCTGTTGTCAAGTTCTATTGCATCATCGGCCTTGCGAAGTGGTGAAACCTCGCGGTGTGAATCGATATAGTCGCGTTCTTCAACATTTTTGAGAATGTCGGCATAGTCGGCAGGCATACCTTTTGCCTGCAACTCGTCGTATCTACGTTGTGCACGCACTTCTGCTGATGCTGTGACAAATATTTTCAGTTCGGCCTGTGGAAATACTGTTGTACCAATATCCCTACCATCCATAACAATACCTTTCTGCTCGCCCATGCGCTGCTGTTGAGCCACCATAGCTGTACGAACAAAAGGAACGGCTGCAATAGGGCTAACATGAGATGATACTTCAAGCGAACGAATTTCTTTCTCTACAAGTTCGTTGTTGAGGTAAGTGTCAGGACGTCCTGTTTCAGCGTTAAACTTAAAAGAAATAGTAATATTTTTCATATGCTTTTCAAGCTCATCTACATTAACAGTATTGTCAGCGTTGAAAAGGTTGTTGCGTAAAGCATAAAGGGTTACTGCGCGATACATTGCACCGGTGTCAACATACACGTAACCTATTTCTCGTGCAAGATCTTTTGCCATCGTGCTTTTGCCACATGATGAAAAACCATCAATGGCTATAATAATCTTCTTCATAATGTATATTGTTTTTGTTGTTATCGTGAACTATAATGTATAGCCAAGGTTTATCATGAGAGAACTTGAACTTACATGATATTTGCCATAGCTAATATTTATTTTGAAACGCTCAAGATTGATGCCTGCACCTAATGTCATGCCTGCACCATGTGAGTTTTCTTCTTCTAAATCATCAGCATTTATAATGCTCATTTCATTCTTCTGTCTGAAGTTGTAACCGCCGCCTATCCATATCTGGTCAGACAGAATACAGTCAACACCCAGAGAAACGTGATTTATAAACTTGTAGTCCCAATGGGCTAAATCACCGAGAGTTGCCGAAAAGCGGAACGGTGTATTGGTCAACTGCTTGCTCACACCAGCCTGAACATCTGTAGGCATACGAACAAAATTATCTTCGTAGGCTTTTATCTCTCCACCGAGGTTCTTGGCAACAAGCGACACGCTCCATTCGTGTTCTGGGTCGTAGTAGTTTACGCCTAAGTCAACACCCACAGCCATGGAATTGTATTGACCTATATGTGAAGTGATAAACTTTGCAGCTATACCGCCAGCAATACGCTCTGAAAGCATATAGGAGAAATATCCTGTTATAGCAATGTCTTTTGCTGTAAAACTTCCTGTGATATTATTATCTGCATCCGCTTCTTTCATCGAGCCGTAGTCAACATATTGTCCAGAAACAGCCCATGAGGCTTTGTCGTTAATTGTTCTGTTGAAGGCTGCCGACGCAACATTTACCCCCTTCATGTAATACATGTAGTTAAGGTTAATACTCTTGTCGCTAACCGAAGAGAGTAGGGCAGGGTTATGGAAAATCAATGAAGCATCGTCCTCAATGAGACTGATGTTGTTTCCGCCAAGAGCAGCTGCATGAGCACTTACAGGCAGACGAAGGAAATTATATCCAGTCTGACTCTCATGCTGTGCAAATGCGTTTGATGCAAAGAGCGTGAACAAAAGTGCGAATAAAGCCTTTTTCATTTAATTTTCCTAATTATTCGGCAAAGATAATGCTTTTTTCAAATATAAGCATTAAATTTGCATGAAGTTTAATACTTTAAGAACGGAAGAAATTCGTTTTTATTGAAATGGGAATAAAGAAATCTGATAAGGCCAGTCTTGATAATCGCAGAACAACAGGATTTTTGTTGGGCTTGATATTTGTGTTGTCGCTTTGTTATGTAGGTCTTGAATTTACATCTCATGCTGACGATGCCAATTCTTCATCAGAATCATTTGATGATATGAGTGAAGATATAGAGATGTTGCCAGCTATGGACACGCATGATATGATTGCTGCTGCGCCTGTTGCTGCACCTTCGGTAACAGAAAAACTAAAGGTAGTAGATACAGATCCTGATATTTCCAAGAAACTTAATCCAAATAATAGTGATATTCTGCAAGGGGTAGGCGCGGGTATGCAGACTGATCTTGTACAGCAAGACGATCAGACAACTGCTCTCTCGCCTGTAGCTGTTGATGAAGACGATAATCCATTAAATTTTCGAGTTGTTCAGGAACTACCCGAATTTCCAGGCGGAATGGTTGAGTTTATGAAATGGCTCACTAAAAACCTGAAATACCCTGTAATGGCACAGAACCGTAAGATTCAGGGAAAGGTAGTAGTGTCGTTCATCATAAACAAAGATGGAACAATAGCTAATGCGAAAATAGAACAGAGCATCGATCCTGCTCTCGACAGAGAAGCTCTTCGTGTTATTCGCATGATGCCAAAATGGAAGCCTGGCATAGAAATGGGTAAACCTTGCAGAACAATGTTTGCTATACCAATCGTGTTCCGATTATAATTAGACACTATAAAGTAAAAATACATAAAAACATGTACACATCTGATGAAATATTAGAGAAAGTAAACGCCTTTCTCGAAAACTTACCATACGATCGTAAACCAGCAGGTCTCTACGACCCAATAAAATATGTTCTTTCTATGGGCGGCAAGCGCATTCGTCCTGTTTTGATGCTTTTAAGTTATAACCTATTCAAAGAAAATCCCGAAAGCATCCTAATGAATGCCGTTGCTTTGGAAACTTATCACAACTACACATTGTTGCGCGACGACCTTATGGATAATGCTGATGTGCGTCGTGGAAAACCAACAGTTCATAAGAAATGGGACGATAATACCGCTATTCTCTCTGGCGACTCTATGCTTGTCATGGCTTACCAGAGAATGATGGCTGAATGTCCAGCTGATAAGCTTTCTGACGTGCTGACCCTCTTTACTGAAACTGCATTGGAAATAGGTGAAGGTCAGCAGTTTGATATGGAATTTGAAAACCGTCTTGATGTTAAGGAAGATGAGTATATTGAGATGATACGCTTAAAGACAAGCGTGTTGTTGGCTTGTGCCCTTAAGATGGGAGCCATTCTTGCTGGTGCTTCACAGACCGACCAAGAAAATCTTTATAAGTTTGGCGAACAGATAGGTCTTGCCTTCCAGCTGCAGGACGATTATCTTGATGTCTATGGCGACGAAAAGATATTTGGTAAGGCTATCGGTGGCGATATCACCAGCAACAAGAAAACCTATATGCTTATCAATGCCTTTGTCAATGCTTCTGAGGCTCAGCGTGCCGAACTCACAAAATGGGTTGAGGCAAAGACCTTCGACCGTAAGGAAAAGGTTGCTGCCGTTACTCGTCTATACAATGAAATAGGTATTGACACAATGGCTCAGCAAAAGATAGCATCTTATTTTGATAGCGCAAAGAAATATCTTGATGCAGTAAGTGTTGCTGAAGAACGCAAGAGCGAACTCAAAACCTATGCCGACAAAATGTTACATCGCAACAAGTAAATAATGATGTTCATAGATACTCATGCTCATCTTGACGGTGAGGAATTTAAAGACGATTTACAGGCAACTGTAGAACGTGCTAAAGAAGCTGGAGTAAGCAAGATTTTTATTCCAGCAATAGATAGAAGCAGCATTACGAGCGTTCCAAGCATCTGCGCCGAATACCCCGATGTGCTTTATCCTATGATGGGACTGCAGCCCGAAGAGGTGAAAGCCGATTATCAGGAAGTGCTTGCTCTTATGCATTCTTTGTTGCTTAACGATACTCAGCATCGCTATATCGCTGTCGGCGAATGTGGACTTGATTTCTACTGGAGCCGTGAATTTGAGAAAGAACAGCTTCTTGCTTTCGAAGAACAGGTGAAATGGAGCATTGAACTGAACCTTCCACTAATGATTCATTGTCGAAAAGCGCAGAACGAATTGCTTGAGATAATGAAACCTTACAAGGATAAGCTTCCAGGCGGTGTGTTTCATTGTTTTACTGGCAATCAGAAAGAGGCTGAACGCTATCTTGATTTTAGCGACAGGTTCGTATTAGGAATAGGTGGCGTTTCAACATTCAAGAACAGTCATCTGCGCGAAGACCTACCTGCCGTTGTACCGTTAGAACGTATCGTTCTCGAAACCGACAGTCCGTATATGGCCCCAGTTCCTAATCGCGGAAAACGCAACGAACCAGCATTCGTAAAACAAGTATTACTCACACTGGCTCAGGCATACGGATGCACACCCGAAGAGATGGCTTCTGTAACAAATAAGAATGTACAGCGCATCTTCGGAGTTTAGAATAATTGAACTTAAATAGTTTAATATAGAGGAAATAAAAACAAAAAAACAAAGAAAAGACTTGAAAGGCAAAGTAAAAATGATTACTTTTGCAACCATAATTAATTACTACTGTTAGGAAAGATGCTCGAGTGGTTTAAGAGGCACGCCTGGAAAGCGTGTATACCCCTAAAGGGTATCGGGGGTTCGAATCCCCCTCTTTCCGCGGACTAAAATATTTCATGCTTATGAAGAAAAATATTGCAAACCTTGCAATTGTTACACTCCTGATATTTGTTTGTAATACAGCATTCGCTCAAGGTAAGAAAGTGACTGCTAAGGCTCCGGTGAAGACAGAGCAAAAAGCAGAACCAGTAAAGACTGATAGTGCCATAACCGACACTATGGCTAAAGACACTGCCGCAGATGAAATATTGAATACTTTCGATGATCAGGCCGCCGATGCAGCTGAAGATGTTGAAAGCGAAGGCTTCCATAAGAGTCTTAAAACAAAGTTCATCGAGGGTAATGCAGGCTTTATGTCGCTTGTTGCTTTGGCTCTTGTCATTGGTCTTGCTTTCTGCATCGAACGTATCATCTATCTTAGTCTTTCAGAGATAAATGCTAAGAAGTTCATGAAAGACCTTGATGAAAAGATTATGCAAGGCGATATAGAAGGCGCTAAGACACAATGTCGTGAAACACGCGGACCAGTAGCCTCTATATGTTATCAGGGACTTGAACGCATCAACGAATCTATTGAGAATGTAGAACGTTCAGTAGCAAGCTACGGTAGCGTGCAGAGTGCTAACCTTGAAAAAGGCTGTTCATGGATTACACTCTTCATCGCTATGGCTCCAAGTCTGGGATTCTTAGGCACCGTTATCGGTATGGTTATGGCTTTCGACCAGATACAGACAGCAGGCGACATCAACCCAACAATTGTTGCTGCAGGTATGAAGGTAGCCTTGATAACAACTATTTTCGGTATTATAGTAGCCTTGATACTTCAGGTATTCTATAATTATATTCTTTCCAAGATTGAGCATATCACCAGTCAGATGGAAGAGAGCGCTATCTCTCTGCTCGATTCTGTGATGAAATATAAACTGAAAAACAAATGAAGCTGAATTTCACCAACATACAAACATGGTCAACAGAGCGCATATCACAGCGTGTGCTCTATTTGATTATTGCTCTTACTGGAGTAATATTCCTGTTGTTCTGGCTCGTGGGCTTTAGTCAGCCATTCGTTGACGACCCCAATTTCAACGCACCATTGTTCACCGATGTGCTGCTTGTCTTTGTGGCCATTCTTGCCATTGTAGCACTTGCATTGGCAATATGGGCATTATGGCGAGAAATAAAGATGTCACGCCAGAACAAAATCGTGTTAGATAATAATATTCCTGTAGGCAAGATTCGTCGTTACGTTATTCTTGGCACACTCGCTTCTGTGCTGCTCACAGGTTTATTTGCATCACGCGAAGCCATTTCCGTAAATGGTAATCAATATACTGATTGGCTCGGCCTCACCGCCAGCGATCTGTTTGTAAACACATCCATAATAATGATTGTAGCCGCTATAGGCACAGTTATTTATGGTGCAACAAAATATAGAAGAAAACGTAAATAATGAATTTCCGTCGTCAAAGACATAGAGTTCCTGCACTTAACACAACATCAACAGCCGACATCTCTTTCATGCTGCTGATATTCTTTCTTGTGGCATCTTCCATGGATGTCGACAAAGGCCTGTCGCGACAGCTTCCACCTGCCGACAATCAGCAAAAGCAAGAAGAAAGTGCTATAAACAAAAACAGACTGATGACGGTAAAGATTTCAGCACAGAACGAGCTTATCGTCGACGATAAACCATTAGCTATAGAAAAACTTCATGGTAAGGTTGAAGGCTTCATACAGCGCTTGGGTAAGAACCACATGATTTCGCTTGATGCCGACCCACAGTCTGACTACAACACATATTTCAAAGTTCAGAACGAACTTGTAACGGCATATAAAGCATGGCGCGATGCCACGGCACGTAAAACCTATCACCGTCCTTTTGCTAAGCTCACCAACGACGAAAAAGAAAAGATCAAGGATATGTGCCCTCAACGTATAGCTGAAACCTATAATGGATTACAGGAAGGAGGCGCACAATGAGCATGTTCAAACGCACACGTCGTGAAATACCAGGCCTTAACACCTCGTCATTGCCTGACCTTATCTTTACAGTGCTATTCTTTTTCATGATTGTTACTCATATGAGAAAGGTAACACTGAAAGTACGTTATCAAGTGCCTCAAGGTACAGAACTCACACGCCTTACCAAGAAAACTGCAGTAAGCTATATTTATATAGGTAAACCAGCAGTAGGCTCTGATATCGACAAGGCAAAGACAGCCATTCAGCTGAACGATAAATACGCAACAACAACTGATATTATCGACTATATCGCAGCCGAGAAATCACGCATGACCCCAGAAGATCAGCAACAGATGACAGTGTCAATAAAGGCTGATAAAAACACTAAAATGGGAATTATTTCTGAAGTAAAACAGGCACTACGCAAATCAAAAGCTTTAAAAATAAGCTATTCGGCAACAGAAAAATAGCATAAATGTGCAATAAACTATCAAATTGATATATTATTGCGTGTTTTATATTATATAATGTTAAAATACTGCCTAAAGTTTTGTTTAATAACTTTTAAGCCGTAAATTGTTGCGATTTAAAGATATTATTGCTAACTTTGCAACCAATTAATAAAAATCATATTATAAATGGCACATCATAGTTTAGATGCTTTGGACAAGAAGATTCTGCGACTCGTTGCAGATGACGCTCGTATCCCATTTCTTGAAGTAGCCCGCGCGTGTAATGTAAGCGGTGCAGCTATTCATCAACGTATTCAAAAGTTAACAAGCCAGGGAGTATTGAAAGGCTCTCAGTTTATTATCGACCCTGAGAAGGTAGGATATGAAACTTGCGCTTATGTTTCTCTGTATTTGAAAGATCCTGAGTCTCACGATGTAGTTGTTGAGGCTTTGAAGAAAATTCCTGAGGTAGTTGAATGTCACGCTACTACTGGCGATATGGATCTTTTCATCAAGATGTATGCAAAGAACAATCGTGACCTGATGACTATCATCCACGATAAGTTGCAGCCTCTTGGCTTGAGTCGCAGTGAGACAATCATCTCTTTCAATTCAACAATCGACCGTCAGTTGCCAGTACCAGAGGTTGAGGCTACCGATGTGATCGAAGAAACAGAAGAGGAAGCTGAGTAAGGTTTTAGTTTTTGAGTTTTAAGTTACAAGTTAGTTCTTAGTTTTTAGTTCTAACTCATAAACTCACAAACTAAATAACTCACAAACTCATAAAGTATATTTACAGAAAGCGAAGGCATGAGAATTGCTTTCGCTTTTTTCATGTTCTTCTCGTTCTACTAATCTCCATTCCTTGAAGTCAGGGAAGAAAGTATCAGCATCAGGATAAACATCATCAACAATAGTAAGAAGAAGTTCATCGCATCTGTTCATTGCTTCTTCATACACGCTTGCACCACCTATAATATATACATCGCCTTCGCAGTGTTTTAATGCCTCGTCCAAACTGTTATACACTTCACAGCCAGCATAATCCCTTGCCGTTCTGCTCAGCACAATATTTCGTCTGTTGGGGAGAGCACCATTAGGCAGCGATTCGTATGTTCGTCGCCCCATGATAATAGTATGGCCCGTCGTCAATGCCTTAAAGCGAGCCATGTCTTCGGGAATAGAATATAGCAGTCTATTCTCTTTTCCCAACCCATTGTTTTTTGATATGCAAGCAAGAATACGTATAACTTTGAACATTGAACATTGAACATTGAAGTTTGAATATTGAAGTTTGAACCGAAGGTCACTGACCAATTAAACATTCAAAATTTGTAATTCTTCCTTTGGCACATGAGTAGACTTTATCCTCCATTCCTGTGGGTACAGGTTATTGGCTCTGTTGCCTAAGTTCTTAGCAAAGCCGAGGGCAAAGCCCTTATATGTCAGCAACACAATTCCTCGTGGAGCATCAGCAGGCAGCACAATAGCCTCTTTGCGTAGGTAGGCGATGGCATCTTTCCAGTCAATATCCACTTTTGGATATTCATCCTTGTCGGGTAGGATAGATAACGCCTTTGAATGGTCAGGTATTACATTCTTACCCTTTATCGTGTCAGGTGCAATGCCATAAGTCAGCACCTTCAGCTTCTTCAATTCTTTCTTCTCGCTGTCGGTCAGCTTTTTACCTTCCGTTCTGTATGGAAGGGTAGAACCATCACCTTTTCTCATCACAGCCATGAACAAGCCTTCACCTTTAGTCTTGCCCGGAATAAATCTATATACAGGAAGCTCACCGCCTAACTTACCATTGTTGCCGTGAATAAGACTACCAGTGATATTCCATTCATCTTTCACAGGCACTTCCAGCAGTTCGGCACCCAGCTCTTTGGCAATCCATTCCACGTTTTCTTCGTCCTCGTGAGCATTGAAGGTACAGGTAGAATAGATAATCAAACCACCAGGACGCAGACTGTCCCATAAGTCTTCTACAATACTGCGTTGCAAAGTAGCACATTCCTCCACCTTCTGACTGCTCCAGTCGTCGATGGCACCCTGATCCTTGCGGAACATACCTTCACCCGAACATGGCACATCTGTGAGAATAACATCAAACAGCAGCTTAGTCTTTTTGTAATCACGAGGGTAGTTGTTCGTGACGATGATATTCGGATTACCATATTTCTGAATATTCTCAGCTAAGATATTGGCACGAGTGTGCATAGGCTCGTTGCTGAAAAGCACACTACCCTCAGGCAAAGCCGACATGGCACATGTGGTCTTGCCACCAGGAGCAGCACAGGCATCAAGCATGGTAACAGGTTGCTTCACATGAGTGCGCAGCACAAGGTCAAGAAACATCGACGACGCTTCCTGCACATAATACACACCGGCATGAAGCAGAGGGTCGAAAGTGAAGTTAGGACGCGTTTCTAAATAGAACCCATTCCTACACCAAGGCACATTGGACATTGAACTTTGAAGTTTGAGCTTTGAACTTTGAGCTTTGAAGTTTGAACCGGAGGTCACTGACCGAGTGGATGCTATCGACGAAGTCGGTGCATCCGAATAAACGAGGGAAGTAACTTTGAACTTTGAACCGAAGGTCACTGACTGAGCGTTTGCTGTCGGCTTGCCGGTGCAAACATTAAAGCGAGGGAAGTAACTTTGAACGTTGAACGTCTTGTGTGGGTTTATTCTTATGCTTGTAGGTGTTTCCTCTTCAATACCCTTCATAAAAGTATTGAAGAGCTCTTCGCCCATCAACTCTTTCGTGTATGATAAAAACGCTTCGGGAAGTGTCATATATATGCCTGTTTCTTTAAAATGATATTGCAAAAGTAGTTTTTTTTTTATTACTTTGCAACTTATTGCGCAACGCTTTCGTCTAACGTTCAGAAAATAATTAAAAAAGATACAGTATGAAACAGATTATTCTAACATTGGCAATGCTGCTCACATTGAGCACAACCGCTGTGGCTGGAGGACAGAAACACCGTCATCACCCAGTGGCAACAGCAACAAAGAATGTCTCTACACCTGCGGCAAAGGCTACCGCTGCAGATTCATCGAAAGAGGCAATGGTAAAGAATCAGGCTGCATCTGGTGCAGTAGAGGCTTATTCCGATACAACAGGTGTTGACGAGGAAGAAGCTGAGGAATATACACCAAAATACCAGACTGATCGTGATGATGAAGAAACAGATGAATTCAATTCCATCTTCGGAAAGAGTTTCGCTAAGGGTGTAGGTGGTGTTCTTATTGCAATACTCGTTATCACACTCGTGTTCCTCTTCTTGATGGCACCAATCGTCGTTGTCATTCTTTTGCTTCGCTTCTTTATCAAGCGTCACAACGACAGAGTTGCTTTGATGGAAAAGGCAATGGCTTCTGGTCAGCCTATACCAGAATCAGTGAAGCCAGTAAACAAGCGAACTCCAGACCATCAATGGGAGGTAGGCGTGCGTAATGTGTCTATCGGTGGTGGTTTGATGATTCTCTTCTACTTGCTTGGTGCCAGTGGCTTGGTAGGCGTAGGTGCACTCATTCTCTGCATGGGCTTAGGTCAGATGTATATCGCTCGCCATTCTATTAATGGAAAGCGCAGAGAAGATGAATTAAACAATACTGATTCTCACGAAATCGACCGTCCTGAGTTTTAAAATAGTAGATAAAAGAAGTAAGAAGGCAAAAGAAAAAGCGTAAAGTAATGGCAGATCTCGACGATATTTCTCTTATCACGCAGGTGGCTGTGTTTCACAATCAGCGAGCATTCGACAAGCTGGTTGTGAAATACCAGTCGCCCGTGAGGCGTTTCCTCTTGGGCTTGACCAAGGGAGACGAGCAGCTCGCCGACGATCTGGCGCAAGACACCTTCCTGAAGGCCTATACCAACATCACCAAGTTCAAGGGCTTGAGTAGTTTCTCAACATGGCTCTACCGCATTGCCTATAACTGTTTCTACGATCAAATACGGCGTAACAAGGTGACTGAGGATATTGAGCAGCCAGTAGTGGCTCGTAAGGGTTCACAGAGCGTTGACAGTAATCTAAAGATGGATTTATACAATGCAATGGCAATATTATCAGAAAGTGAACGTTCTTGTGTTACACTGCAACTTGTCGAAGGACAACCAATCGACAAAATCTCTGAAATTACGGGCATGGCTCCAGGTACAGTAAAGAGCCATTTGTTCCGAGGAAAACAGAAACTTGCAACTTATTTAAGAAATAATGGCTATGATAGATAAAATGAAAGATGATGAACTTGTTGAACTGTTCTTCAGTGAGCATAAGTTTGAGATAGAAGATAACGGCTTCTCACAGCGTGTTATCCAGAGTCTTCCACAATCGTCATGGAGGGCCAACAGAATATGGACCGTTGTATGCTCTTTGGCTGCAATGGCTTTGTTCGTTGTTGAAGGTGGCTTCAAGTGGATACAGATGCTCTACTACAGCATGATGGGTAATACCGCAGGCTGGATAGCATCATTCCATATCCATGCTCCATCATTGCATACCGTTCTCATAGCTTATATTGGCATACTCAGTTTGATATGCGTGGGTTGCTATAATATCTATCTGTCGGTGGCAAAAAAATAGAAGCCTCTCCCATCCTCTCCGAAAGGAGAGGAGACTATTATAATTAATGGTAATTTGCGGTAATTATACGTAAAGCGAAGCACCAAATAAGAACAAGCATAGTTCGTTTGTTCATAAATCTATGAGATAGAACCCAAAAACTTATTAAACTCAATAACATAATTAAACAATAGCGAAAATGAAAAAAGTAGTATTATTAATGTTCCTCCTTGCATCAGTAACAGTATATGCAGGTAATAACAAAACCAAGAATACTAAAGATACCAAAGCCCGCTCAGGTATCATGCAAGGACAGTGGATTAGTGAGGGGGAATAACCTCTTATCGCATGTGTTGAGACTTCTAATCGGGTGATTGGAAGTTTTTTTTTTTGCTATATGATTAG
>R22__coassemble_1150_pt1 | contig 14042 bp, 12 predicted proteins | sample R22__metabat2_high_PE_007 | metagenome-assembled genome bin R22
ACCTTGGGTGGGAGAAACCATGTTACAGGTGTTATGAGCCGTATATGGGCGGTTCTCATGCAGAGGTGAAGCATGTGATGTGTAATTCATTTGCCTTCGGTGGTAATGATTCTTCAATAATTCTTTCAGCATACAGCAAGGAAGAAGAATATAAAAGCAATATAGACGCATTATACGAGGAATATAGAACCATAGAGTTGATGGGCGAGAAGATTCGGTTGCCTAAGCGTGTTAAACTCTTTCATGTTACAGAGGCAGTTGAAGACGGTGAGATAAGAGAATATATCTCTCCAATGAAAACCCGTCGCTATAGCCACATGCTCAAGCGCGCGTTGGCAACAGCGTTGAAATGCTGTCGTGACAGTGGTATTCTTGTTCCAGATGTGATCATTAATGCTACATCGCTTGGAAATATTCAAGACAGCGTGAAGATATTGCAGCAGTTGAAGAGCGAGGGTGAAGATGCAATGTATCCAGCACTTTTCACGCTTTCAACGCATAATTCGGCAGCTACACTGTTGGCTATGGAACTACATTGTCATGGATATAATAACACCTATTCACATCGTGCGCAGTCGTTAGAACAAGCAATCAGTGATGCTTGCGAACAGTTGCTTTCTGGGCGTGCCATGAATGCACTTGTTACGTTGAACGACGAGGTTACATCAGAGTATGTTAGTATTATGAACAAAGAGTGTTATTCTCCTGATTATAAGATAGATGTGTCGGTAGCTTATATGTTTACTTTAGATGATTAAGCGATAAATATGATATATAGATTACTCTTGATATCAGTTATACAATGCCTCCTTCTTTGTGGAGGCCAGGTGTTGTTGAAGTTTGCTTTGAAGGTAATGGGAAATTTCTCATGGAGCATGAGCTTCTTTGTTAGTCAGTTAACCAACTGGTGGTGGCTTGGTTGTGGTTTATGCTATGGTGCAGCCACAGTTCTATGGATGTATATAATTAAGAACTTTCCATTCTCAATGGCTTATCCAATGATATCAATGAGTTATGTCTTTGGTATGTTGGCTGCAATGTTTATCTTTCACGAGACAATACCATTGACGCGCTGGATAGGTGTTGCACTTATCATGTTGGGCTGTATTCTCGTTGCAAAATAGTTTGTTATGAAAGAAAATAAATACAAATATATATTATTATCTTTGTTTTTTATGTTTGCTGTTCCTACGATGGCACAGCAACTAAAGAAAGCTTCTGCTGCGAAGGCAAAGTCTATGATTTCAACTATAGCGAAATATTCAAAGGCTATGTCTGCGATGACTGCTAACTTCACTCAGAAAAGTAGTTTCTCCTTCATGGATGAACCTGTTGTAAGTTATGGTTCAATGGTTTACAGCGCTCCGTTAAAGCTTGAATGGATATATACTAAACCATATAAATACACGTTTGTTATTGAAGGAAACAAGGTTACAACTAAGTCGGGTAAGCATACTTCAACAATGGATCTCTCGGCAAACAGCATGTTTAAGAGCATTTCAAAAATGGCTTTCAGCAGTATCAATGGTGACAGTTTCACTTCAAACCGCGACTTCACTGTTATCATGTACACACGTGGCAATTACTGGGTAGGTGTGCTCACACCTCGTTCTGAGGCGATGAAAAACCGCTTGAAGAATGTAACAATAGAGTACGACCCAGCAATACATAATGTAAGAAAGATAGACATGACTCATAAAAATGGTGATTTCATCGCTATTGAGTTTAAAAATATCAAAACATCTACCCATAAGACTTGCAAATGAGACTATTAGAAAAAATGTTTGTACCTGTAGGTGAGCCAACTGCAGACAATGCAGTATATGCTCTTTCCTTGCGTCCTGATGTTAATCATGTTATCTATCAGGCACATTTCCCTGGTAGTCCTGTAACACCGGGTGTGTGTATTATCAAGGTAATAGGTGAGATAATAGAAAAGCATCTTATGAAGACCATAGAACTGCAGGAAGTGAAGAATCTTAAATTCATTATACCTGTAGTTCCAACCCAAGACAAAGAGATAGATGTTTTATTCTCGCAGCTTGAAATAGTTGACGACGTTATTCGTGCTCGAGGAACAATAGAAAAAGGCAAAACGATATATACAAAATTCTCTACTTTATGGAAAATCAAGAAGTAAGGAACATAATGACAGAAGAGCGCATCTGTGTTCTTATACCGTCATATCGTAATGAAGCGACACTAACGGATGTAGTATGTCGTGTAAAGGCATACACCGATAATATAATTGTTGTTCTTGACGGCTATCCCGAGAAGAGTCTGAAACTTCTTCGTGAGGCCAACCTTCACCCAGAGATAGTGTGCTATGAGCATAATAAAGGTAAGGGAACAGCATTGAAAGAAGGTTTTGCACGTGCTATTCGCATGGGGTTTGAGTATGCTATTACCATAGACAGTGATGGTCAGCATTATCCAGAAGATATTCCCCATTTCATCGAGACATTCATGCAAAATAAGGGCGCTTTCATCGTTGGAGCACGCGATTTCTCAAACCCAAACATGCCTAACAGCAATAACTTTGCTAATAAGTTCAGTAATTTCTGGTTCCATTTTCAAACAGGAATTAAGCTTGAAGACACTCAGACGGGTTATCGTCTTTATCCTCTTCACATGTTGAACCAAGGGTGGTTCATCACATCACGTTATGAAAGTGAACTTGAGTTCCTTGTTTATTCAGCGTGGAAGGGCATAAAGATAGTAAGTATCCCTGTTCAGGTGTATTACCCACCGCAGGAAGAGCGGGTGAGCAGTTTCCGTCCTTATCGTGATTTCCTTAGAATAACGGCAGTAAACTGCTTCCTTACTATGGGCGCAATATTATTTTATCTGCCCATGCGACTAATAAGAAAAATAAGACGATGACACTATTTTTCGTACATATATACGATATGCTCAGCAAGCACAAACTGTTCACCTTTATTATGCTGTTTGTGTTTGTGGGTATTATGACTTTTCTTGCGTCAGGCTTGAAATACGAGGAAGACATCTCTCGTTTCTTACCTGTTCAGGAACAGGATTCTGCAAGCGTCTATCAACAGATGATGCGTCAGAGTCAGATAGCCGTTATACTTTCTGCCAAAGACACTTCGTATGTTTTTGAAAAAGAATATGTTGAGCCTTTGCTTGATGAGGTGAACCATAAGATAAGTGCCTCTTCTCTCGGCTTACAGAACATGCAAGACGAATTTAGTGAGGCACACCTTGAGCAACTCATGGCTTTAGCCTATGCCAATGCACCATACATTCTTTCAAGGGAAGATGTTCAGCGTGCTGACTCACTTCTTCATACACCAGACTATATTGCTGAGACAATGAAGCTAAACCGTCAGCAGCTTATTATTTCGCAAGGTATGCTGATGGCTGTATTGCGTTATGATCCTCTGCACCTCTACGATCCATTAATGAAAAGACTGAGCAGTCAAGGCAGTCGTTTTCAGATTGTTGATGACAGTTATCTTTTTACTAAAGACAATAAGCATGGGTTGCTTGTGTATCGTTCTCCGTATGGCGGAAGCGAAACACAGAAGAATGGCGTTATTGCAGACTCGCTTCAAAAAATATGTCATGGCTTTATGCAGGCGCATCCACGATGGCGACTTTCTGTTGTTGGTGCACCAACTATTGCCGTAAGCAATGCCCGGCAAATAAAGAGTGATGCTCTTTTTACGGCAGGTGTAGCAGTTGTGTTGATAATGCTGTTGCTGATATGGCACTACCGCAGAATACACGATATACTGTGGATAGGTGTTTCTCTGCTTTTCGGTTTTCTCTTTGCTTTAGCAGGAATGTCGCTGTTTAAGGACAGTGTGTCGATAATTGTTCTTGGTATAGGTTCGGTGATTATAGGTATTGCTGTTAACTATCCGTTGCATTTTCTTGATCATCTGCGTGAAACAACAAGCGTTCGTGAGGCTTTAGGTGAGATTGTTCCTCCGTTACTCATTGGCAATATCACTACAGTAGCCGCTTTCCTCTGTCTTGTGTTCCTTGATGCCGAGGCAATGCGCGACCTTGGTACTTTCGGTGCTCTGATGCTTGTGGGAACAATACTCTTTGTGCTTGTTCTTTTACCTGTATTTGTGAAAATGCCAGCAGGGAAACGGTTCCCCGTAATAAAACTGCCTGCAAAGGTTTCTGCATTCTTTAATCACGCATCAGACAAGTTGCTGAGAAAGGTGATGATTCCACTTGTAGTGCTTATAACAATAGTGCTGGGCTATTTCTCTTTACAGACAAGTTTCGACAGCAACCTCTCACACATTAATTACATGACAGCAGAAGAACGTGCTGACATGGCTCTCTTTATGGGAAATGACGATGAAATGGGGGAGGACAAGCCTCTTGTTGAGAAGAAAGACATATATAAAAAGCAAATAACGCTGACTGCCGAAATGAGGAAAGAATTTGCAGAGGCCTGTCAAGTCAACGGCTTTAGAGAAGAAGCCTTTGCTGATTTTCTTGATAATATAGAAAAAGCACCGGCGAAAAAATCCTACACTCAGCTTTCTCCCTTGCTTAACAAGATCGAGCGTCCAGACACACACAGCGCTGCCACCCAACTTGTTGACTCGCTCAACAACTCGTTCAACTGGATAGGTTTTGTGTGTTCGTTTGTTGTATTCTTCTTTTTGTGGCTGTCTTTTGGCAGTATAGAACTTGCTACACTGTCATTTCTTCCTCTTGCTGTAGCATGGCTATGGATATTGGGAGCAATGCAACTTCTTGGTATTCAGTTTAATATTGTGAATATCATTCTTGCCACGTTTATCTTTGGACAGGGCGACGACTACACCATATTTATTACCGAAGGCTGTATGTATGAATACACCACAGGGCGCAAACGTCTTGGCAGCTATCGTCAGAGTGTACTCTTTTCAGCCATTCTTATGTTCATAGGTATTGGCACGCTTGTCTTTGCTTCTCATCCAGCCCTCCGCTCTCTGGGTACGGTAACCGTTATAGGTATGGCAACTGTTATCGTTATGGCATTCTATCTGCCACCATTGGTTTTTGGTTGGTTAACACGTCATCAGCAGTTGCATAGACTACATATTCCATCGCCATTACCATATAGCTTTGCACGTATAGCGCGTTCGCTGTTCTCAATCACATTTTTTGTAGGGTTGATGTTCATTGGTGCGCTGCCTTATACATGGCTTTATTTCCATGTACTGCCAGACACAGAACGCCGTCGTCTGCATTTCCATAAGCTCATCATGCGCACCTTCCGTATGCTCATGAAATGCTTGCCTGGTGTACGCTTGCATAGCATAAACGAAGTTGGTGAAGAGTTTGAAAAACCAGCAGTAGTGATATGCAATCATCAAAGTCATTTTGATATTCTGAGTATTCTTCAGCTTCATCCAAAGATGCTCATAGTAACCAATAACTGGACATGGCATAACCCATTCTATGGTAGTGTGCTTCATCATGGTGATTTACTTCCTGCTGCATAAGGAATAGATAAGAATATGGATAAGTTGCAAGAGCTTTATAATAAAGGTTATAGTATTGTTATCTTTCCAGAAGGCACACGCTCTGCCGATTGCGAGATTCTACGCTTTCATAAGGGCGCATTCTATCTTGCTCACCGTCTGGGTGCTGATATTCTGCCGATGTATATACACGGGCAGGGTTATGTGTTGCCAAAGACAGACTTCATGCTTCGCAAGGGCGAGATGCGTATAGAGGTAGGCAAGCGTATTCCTGCTTCAGAATGGGTTCACCATCCGTTTACGTTTAAGAACGGCGATATCGACTTAGAGGCAAATGCAGAGGTGACAGCTATGACACGTAGAATGCAGAAACACTATAAAGAGCGTTATGCGGCTATGCGTGAAAAAATAGAAACGCCAGAATACATTCGTCCTTATAGGGAGTTGCAAACACGGTATGCAACGGAAGATTGAAAGAATGAAAGATTGAAATAATTAAAGATGGAAATAATGAAAGATTGAAAGAATGAAAAACCCTCCCGTCCTCCCCGAAGGGGGAGGAGATGCAATCTGGAAACATCTAACTTCTAAAAGAAATGACTGACAAAGAGAAAATAATCATTATAGGTTCTGGACTGGGTGGTCTTGCTTCTGGTATTATCCTTGCTAAGAGAGGATATCATGTAACGATACTTGAACAGAACTGGCAACCAGGAGGTTGCATGCAATGTTTTACCCGTCATGGAGCTAAGTTTGAGACGGGTATGCATTTCATTGGCTCGTGCGAAGAAGGACAGACACTTCACCGTTTGCTTTCCGATCTTGAGGTGTTGGGGCATGACGCCACGCTTCCTGTGAGTTTGTCACAGCTTGACAAAAACTGTTCAGATGTTATTTCTCTTGCAGGTCAGCGTTACCATTTTGCCTCAGGCAGAGAAGCTTGGATAAATGCTCTTGCTGTCGATTTCCCTGATGAACGACAGAATCTTGAGCGCCTGTGGGATGTTATTCAGGAAGTATCTGCTGCATCTTCCATGCACTCACTCAGCAATACCGAGACTGATGCGGCTGTAAATATGGAATATCAGCTTCGTTCTATCAATGAGGTTGTTGACTCTATTATTACCGATCCAATACTCAAGAATGTAGTGATAGGTAATCTGCCATTGTTTGCTGCCGAGAAAGACAAGACACCTTTTTCTACTTACGCTTTTGTTATGGACTTTTATAATCAGAGTTCATTTAGAATAGTAGGTGGAAGTGATGTTATGGTGAAGTCAATGATGGCTACTCTACATAAATACGGGGCAGAAGTGGTATGTAGAAAAAAGGTAACAAAAATAGAATGTTCAGATACTCGTGCTGTAGCCTGTGTATGTGCTGATGGTAGTCGGTATGAGGGTGACAGTTTTATAGCTGACATTCATCCACAGTTGCTATTGAGGCTATGTGATAGTAGTATGCTTCGGGCAGCCTATCGTAAGCGTGTTAATACTATACCTAATACGGTTGGCACATTTTCGCTCTACCTTCACTTTAACGAAGACAGCGTGCCATATATGAATTATAATTTCTTCAGCTACGCTAATCAGTCGCCATGGAATTGCGAAAACTACACAGCCGAATCATGGCCAGAAGGTTTTCTGTATATGCATCTCTGTGATGAAGAAAATCAACAATATGCGCGTTCTGGTATTGTGATGAGTTACATGCGTTATGACGATGTGAAGCAGTGGGAGGGTACAGCTATTGGACGCAGAGGTAATGATTACGAAGCGTTCAAGCACAAAAAAGCCGAGCAACTTCTCGATGCTATGGAACGAGATATGCCCAGCTTTCGTAAGGGAATAAAAGAGTATTTCACTTCAACCCCTCTTACATATCTTGATTACACTGGTACTGCAGAAGGTTCAATGTATGGCATTGCCAAAGACATCAAACTTGGTCCTGCAGGCCGTGTGCATCATCGTACTAAAGTGCCTAACCTTTTCATAACAGGTCAGAATATCAACTCGCACGGTATTCTTGGAGTGCTTGTTGGCGCGTTAGTGACGACGAATGAATTTTATTGAACGAGTTTACGCATGTTTAGCATGGTGATCTTCTCGTCTGGACCCACCTTAGCAGTAATGCGGAAGTGGTGGTCGCCAGTACGGCTGTCGTCGGTTGACTCGATGTGCTGAACAGCCGAGAACTCTACAGTATATTCGTACTCGTCATCACCCACCTCTTTTTTCTCAATTTTGTAGTCTTTGTTCAGACGCCAGAGCATACTCTGAACATCATCCTTGTATATCTTCTGAAGGAAAGTGCGAACATCACTCTTAGTGGCGTCGCTCTTGCCGAGGAAGGAAGTCATCAGTGTGCTTACGCATGATGTAAGACTTGCCTCGTCGCGTGTGTTGATAGCCTGGAAGAAAGTGCGGAAAGTGCTGTTTATCATAGCCTCTTCTTCAGGCAACACGGTCTTAGCCTTCACACCTTTCAAAGCGTCCTTGGCATCATCAACATATTCGCCTTCAGGATGTTCTTCCAGATATTTCTCGAAACCATCAGCCGAATTGAGGTTCTTGGCTGTTATCCAGTCGAGCGAGTCAATCTTTTGCTTTGCCTCTGCCTTGTGTGGTGAATCAGGATACTTCTCAAGGTAAGCCTCAAGAGCAGACTTTGAACCGCTTACCAAAGCATTAGTCCATTCCTCGTCGCCAGCCTTCAGCAAACCAAGATGAGCCTGAATACTGTCACGGTGAGCTTCTGGAGCATCGAGGTAAGTGTCGAGATAACTCTGCAGAACCATTGGGTCAGAACTCTGCATAGCGTATTCGTAAGCCTCTTTCTCTTTAGTTGACTGCGCACCGCTATAGAAATAATACATCACTCCGCAAAGAACAAGAGCAATGATGACACTGACGATGATAGTTGTCTTGTTGCTTTTCTTTGGTTCTTCGTTCTGTGGTTGTGGAGTAGGGGTTACTGTTTGGTTAGGAACAGGAGGCGGTGTAGTAGTTACATTACCTGCAATTCTCACTCCACATTGTGGACAAAATGGAGCCTGATCACTTACGTCATGACCGCACTCCGGACATTTAATAATTGCCATTTTTATTTTCGATTTTATTTCTTTGTTTAGAATTCGAGAAGTTAAAGAAGATATCGCTTCGCTCTTAGAAGATAAAGCCATTACTCTTTTAGTTTCTGAGTTCATTAGTTTTAAAACATTTGGCTTCTATCTTCTTCTATCTTCTTTTATCTTCTTTTCCCTATCTATGCATAAACCTCAATTCCCTCAGAGAGTGTTTTCCCATCAGTCGGCTTTTGTCAACATATCCATTGATGCCGTTGATTCTGCCCTTGGCGGTATATTGCCACGCTGTGTAGTCATTACCGTCGTCAAGAACAGGTTCTCTGCTGCTGTACTGGGCAATCATAAGCTTGTAGCCGTCAACCTTTCCAGCCAGATAATGGTTGTAGAAGTTTGTACCAGTATATAATATAGGCTTCTGTCTGTATGCTTTTTCAACCATACCGAGGAACTTGAACAATGAGTCGCAAAACTCCTCTGTTGACAATCCACCCTTGGTTTCAATATCAATCATTGGGATAAGATCCTGTTCGCTTGGCAAACACTGAGTTCTGAAATTTTCGAGCTGTGTAGTTAGGTTTGTCTTTGGACGGAAGAAATGATAACTGCCCACCTTTAATCCGTATTTATGTGCCAACTCGATATTCTTTTCGTATTTGCTGTCTATTCTGTCGCCTCCCTCTGTTGCTTTCAAATACACATATGCCATCTTGGTATTTTCGCCCACTGTTTCCCAAAACACGTCACCCTGATAGTGACTCAGGTCGATACCATGAACATGAGTACATGTGTCTTCGCACTGAATATAGCTATTCTGTGCATTCAGATTCATCGAGAATAGTGTTGTGAATAATAATATCAATAAGCTGTATTTCTTCATATATGCAAATATACGAAGAATAGGTGGTTTTACCAAATAAATGCTTATTTTTTATGATTCTCTCATCTGTCTGAGCAAGTCTTTCTGGTGTTCAGACAGACCTGTTGGCAACGTTACATTATATGTTATGATAAGGTCGCCAAACGTACCGTCGCCTCTATCGTATCCCTTGCCACGCAAACGCACCTTGGTGCCGTTCTGTGTCTCTGGTTTGATACGTAGTTTTGCCTTTCCTCCGTTGCTCAGCGAGATTATTGCCTCGCCACCAAGCAGGGCGGTGTACATATCAATGTTTACTGTTGCGTTCATCTGACCAGTGCTCTGTCGGTGAGCCTCCTGTGCACCATGGAAGCCGCCACGAGCGCCAAAGCCACCGCCACCAAATAAATCTTGGAAGAAGCTTGAGAAACCTCCGCCACCGCCAGCACCGCCGAAGCCGCTGAAATCGAAACCTTCAAAAGGATTTCCACCTCCACCGTTGAAACCACCAAAACCTTGTCCACCGCCAAAGGCACCAGCCTCTTTCCAGTGTTCGCCGTATTGATCGTACTTCTTGCGCTTGTCAGGGTCGTTTATCACAGCATAAGCCTCGTTCAACGCTTGAAACTTTGCCTTAGCCTTTGGGTCGTTAGGGTGGAGGTCAGGGTGAAACTGCTTAGCTCTCTTGCGATATGCCGCCTTAACATCCTTCTGTGGGATGTTTCTGTCAACGCCTAAAATCTTATAATAATCTATAAATGCCATGTCAATACTATATTTAATACAATAATGGTACAGCAAAAATCATGCCGAAAAAAGCCTTCTCAACCTTTTTAGCTTGCCTTATGCCTTCCATGAACTTTGAACTTGTCAAAGCCCTCACCATACACGCCAATAACGTTGGTTTGAGTTACAAAGGCGTTAGGGTCGATATCGTTGATAATCTTAAATATAGTATTGCTTTCACGACGCTTGGCCATGATAAAGAGCATTTTTACATCATTGCCTGTGTAGAATCCGTGTGCCTCGAGCACAGTAGCACCTCGGTGAGGATAAACAGCTATTCTGCTTGCTATCTCGTCGTATTTCTTGGAAATGATAAAGAACTGTACGCTGCGATGACGAGTGTTTACCACCTGATCGATACAGAACGAGCTTATCATCAGTACCACATAACCATATATCACCTGCTCCCAGTTGTGGAATACTAAATAAGAAGATGTGATGATGACAATATCTATTATCATGATAACACGACCAAGTGAAATGTCACGGTATTTATTCACTATTGCTGCCACAATATCAGTACCGCCAGTAGAACCATTAAAGGCAAGTCCCATACCAATACCCGAACCGCAGAAGATAGCACCAATGATAGACGCCATGAATGGCTGGTCGGAAAGAAGATGAAACTGTCCCGTTGCTGTTTGGAAGCCAGCCGTTATCACCGTGAGCACCAGTACCGCCCATATGGTCTTAACACAGAATTTCCAACCTAAGATAAAGAGAGCTATAAGCAACAATAATGCATTTACAAAAAAATAGGTGAACTGAACAGGTATTCCTGTACCCCAGAACACCACAGAAGCCACACCAGGCACACCGCCTGTTGTGATGTTGTTTGGCAACAAGAAAACGTTCCATCCAATACTGTATGAAACCATTGCAAGAGTAATCATGAAATAGTCTTGCACCTCTCCTGCCAGAACTTTCTTAGAGATCTTTATCATTGTAGCAATAATGGTTTAATTTTGTATTTTTTCTCGAGATGCAAAAGTATAAAAATAATTGTTACTAACAAAGGGAGAACTCTATATTTTTTCTTGCTGATATATTTTTTTTCTTCTGTTCTTTGGTATTCTTCTTTTTATCTTCCTCTATTTTCTTTTATCTTCATAAAAAGTTAGTTTTCAAACCAATTAAAACAGTAATCAAACCTTGATATGATTATTTCTTAGTTACTTTGCAGCAGAAAAAATTGTCGTATAATGACGTAAAAGTTAGATATCAAGATTTTAAATAAATGTTGGTTTATCACAGGAAAATAAAAGGTAGCGAAGCGCGCTCCATAATCGAAATAGGTATATGTAAATAATAATGAATTTCTTAGAATAGGGTTTAAGGTTTAAGTTAGATTTTTATCAAATGCTTTTTTGCGGTAATGATAAAGTAGATTATTTAGGTTTAGATAAGAGGACTTGGGCGTGAGCTTAAGTCCTTTTTTGTGTCATTTTTTCGACTTAAATCAAGCAAAATATGTTAATTAGTATTAATTATAAGCTATTTTTACCCCAAATATTTGGCGTGTAATATTATATAATGTACTTTTGCACGGCATTCCAGAGAGAATGACATAAAAATGATTGGTATTAATTGATTTAAGTAAGTAAGTATCTACAATTATTAGCATTGTTTTTGACTGTATTACTGATTCAAGTTTATAAATAAAATTAAAATGAAGAAAATTGCTTTATTTGCACTTGCAACTGCTTTTATTATTAGCAGCTGTTCACAAAGTAGCGACTTGGTTAACGACTTACCAACTCCATCAAAAGAACAAAAAGAAGAGAAAACTCCAATTTCATTTGACACATACAACGCAAAGAGCGCTGTTGTTCGTTCATCTCGTGCAGGTTATGCTGGCGACATGACAACTGCTATGCTGCAGAAAGAGGGTTTCGGTGTAATCGCTTATTACACAGGAACTTCAAATTATTCAGCGTGGACAAAGGAAGCACCAAACTTTATGTACAACACAAAGGTGTATGTTGATGGTGCTACTGGTACAGAAGTTTCAGAAAACCCATCATGGACATATTCTCCAACTGTATATTGGCCAAATGGCAATGCAACAGCTGATAACGTTGGAGCTGCTGGTACTGGTGGTGGCAAGCTCAGTTTCTTTGCATATGCTCCATACGTAGCTGTAACGCCAAGTACAGGTGTTGTTACTTCAGCAACAACAACAGGTATTAAGGCACTTTCAAGCAACTCTGCTACATCAGCTCCAACCCTTACATACTCACTCGATGGTGGTGTTGATTTGCTTTGGGGTACTGCTGGTGCTAATGATGTAACTGTAGGCAATGCAGCTCAGGCAGGTGCTACACTTACAGGTGGTAAGGCAGATGTAAATGTTGACCTTACAAAGATGAAGACTAACGGAAAGATCAAATTCCTCTTCAAGCATGCTTTGGCTCAGATCAATAGCCTTAAGGTTGTTGCTGACATTGATAACAATGGTGCTGCTACAGGTGGTTCTCTTTCTAATACAAAGATATATGTAGAGAAGGTAACTCTTGCAAATGGATTGACAACAGGTGAAAATCCTGAAAGTACAATCATTGGCAATGGTACTTTTGATCTTACTACAGGTGTATGGACAGCGGGCTCAGAAAGAGAAAATGTTGCATTTAATGTGGCTGCTGCAAGTGTCAAGACTGATGCTGATCTTGCAATGAACACAGCTATCCAGATTCCTGCAACAACTCCAAATGTTAATCCTGGTGTTACAGAGTGGGAAGACATTTTTTCAACTCCAGGTGTAACAGCTGCTGCAACTAATGTATTTGATGGCATATCAACAAAGCTCATTCCTGGTTCAGATCAGACACTTAATATCACTATTAAGTACTGGGTTACAACTAAGGATTCTAATTTGAGCAAGGGTTATACTTGGATTCCTCAGGAAATTACAAAGACTATCAGTCTTGGTGCTATTGAGATGAACAAGAGCTACGGCATTGTTATGCACCTTGGCTTGACATCAGTTAAGTTCACTGCAACAGTTAGCGATTGGGTTGCTGCTGGTTCAGAAGTAAGTGCTAATCTTCCAGTAAATGTCGTAGCAGAATAATTTAGGCAAATAAGCAATTAGATACCAAAAAGAAGGCGGGGTGAGGAGCGATTCTTCATCTCGCCTTTTTCCTTACTTACATTTCTCGCACACGCCAATAAGCATGTAGTTGGCGGAGTTAACAGAAAAGCCTTCGGGGATGTTGACGGCGGGTAGGGGTGTGCCATGCAGACAATAGGTCTTGTGGCATTTCTCACAGAAGAAATGTACGTGCTCGTCATCGTCAATCTCGTCGTCGTGACTAAGGCATAGTTCAAACTTCATGTTGCCGTCGCCATCTTCGAGTGTGTGTACGAGGTGGTTCTTTCTGAATAGAGCCAACGTGCGTGAAAGCACTGACTTGTCGATGGTCATGATACGTGTTTCGAGTTCACGCATTGACTGTGGACCGTCGCCTTCGGCAAGAGCCTTCACGATGACTATTCTGTTGGCAGTGGGGCCTATTCCATGTCGTTGCAGTAAGTCGCTGCATATTTTTGCTTCCATATATAACTTTTGTTTCGCAAGCTTTGCTTGCTTAGTAGATAGAAGGAGTTAGATGAAGTTAGAAGAAGATAAAAGACATTAGTTTTATGGCACATGTCCTCTATCTCCACCGCTGAAAGCGGTATAACTCCCTTTATCTTCCTTTATCTCCTGAACTATTATAATAATGTATAATGCAAAAGTACAAAAATACTTGTAATTACAAAATTATTCTTTACCTTTGCATGGAAAAATCTCAAGTGGAATAATTTAAGGAAAATAGAAAGCAAGACTCTGATGAGTCTTATGATGTTCTTACTTTGC
>R22__coassemble_1167_pt1 | contig 13857 bp, 25 predicted proteins | sample R22__metabat2_high_PE_007 | metagenome-assembled genome bin R22
CTGAACTACTTCGACCAATACCATAGATATAGGTCAATGCGATTTCGCCACGCTTATTCTGGGGCAAATCTACTCCAACAATTCTTATTGCCATTTGTTAAATGTATAAATAAATGAATTAAATAAATGTTTGAATCTTGTTAAAGACGTGCAAAGGTAGCAAGAAAAAATGATTTCCTTGCAACCCTTTAAATATCTTTAACTTAACCCTGACGTAATTTCATTTTAGGGTTCTTCTTGTTAATAACGAACAGACGACCTTTACGACGTACAATCTTGCAGTCTGCTGAACGCTTCTTTAACGATGCTCTTGTCTTCATATCTTTGAAATTGATTATTTGTATCTGAAAACGATTCTTCCCTTGGTAAGGTCATAAGGACTCATTTCAACCTTTACCTTATCACCAGGAAGGATTTTAATGTAGTGCATTCTCATCTTTCCAGAAATGTGGGCGATGATCTGAACACCATTTTCAAGCTCTACACGGAACATTGCATTAGAAAGACTCTCTACAATTGTACCGTCCTGCTCAATAGCTGATTGTTTTGCCATATTGCTTTAAATTCTCTTTACTTTATAATTGATCTTCTATTCCTTCGAACGTTGACAAAATCTCTGCTTTACCCTTACGAATCGCAATCGTATGCTCAAAATGGGCAGCAAGTTGATTATCGCGTGTAACTATACTCCATTTATCAGGAAGCATCCAGATCTTACGGTCGCCCATAGTGATCATTGGTTCAATAGCGATACACATACCTGCCTTAAGCATCACACCATTTCCGCGAGAACCATAATTAGGAATCTGTGGGGCTTCATGCATCTCACGACCAATACCATGACCAGTGAGCTCACGAACAACACCATAACCAAATCCTTCACAATAGTCCTGTATTGCAGAACCGATGTCACCAACGTGATTTCCTGCTACAGCCTGTTCTATACCCTTATAAAGACTATCTCGGGTTACCTTTAAAAGTTGCTTAACCTCTGGCTTAACTTCACCCACACAAAATGTATAAGCAGAATCGCCACAGTATCCATCAAGAAGTGTTCCACAATCGATGGAAATAATATCACCATCCTTGAGAACTGTATCCTTACTTGGTATTCCATGAACGACAACCTCGTTTACGGAAGTACAGATTGAAGCTGGGAAAGGCCCTCCATATGGATTAGGGAAGTTCTTGAACGTAGGAACAGCTCCATGGTCACGAATGAACTCCTCTGCGATTTTATCCAACTGGAGGGTCGTTACACCTGGCTTTATATGTTTACCTAACTCTGCAAGGGTCGAACCAACAAGCTGGTTCGCCTTGCGCATTAGGTTGATTTCATCTTCTGTCTTGAGAAAGATTTTCATTCTCAGATAAAGAATTAATATGCAGAAACACCGGCGTTGTTACGGGTATGACCTGAATTCAACAGACCATCGTAATGACGCATCATCAAATAACTCTCAATCTGCTGGAGTGTGTCAATTACAACACCAACAAGAATCAACAATGATGTACCACCGAAGAACTGTGAGAAGGCATCCTGAACATTAAGCAGATGTGCAAGTGCTGGCATAACAGCGATGAATGCAATAAACAGTGAACCTGGCAAAGTTATACGAGACATTATGGTGTCAATATAGTCAGCTGTGTCCTTACCTGGCTTAACACCAGGAATAAATCCGTTATTGCGTTTCATGTCTTCTGCCATCTGTGTAGGATTAAGAGTGATAGCTGTATAGAAGAAAGTAAATGCTATAATCAATACAACATATACACAATTATACAGCAAGCTCTTATTATCCATCAGTGAGCGAACTACCCAAGAAGAATTCTCACTCTGATACTGAACAATTGCCAATGGGATGAACATCAATGCCTGAGCAAAGATGATAGGCATTACATTAGCTGCAAATAGTTTCAGAGGGATATACTGACGGGCACCGCCATACTGCTTGTTTCCTACAAGGCGCTTTGCATACTGTACAGGTACTTTGCGTGTTCCTTGCACCAAAAGAATAGATGCACAAACAACTGCATAGAGAATGAGTATCTCAATGATGAACATCACAAGACCACCACCAGAAATAGCGGTGAAACGTGAAGCCACCTCCTGAACGAATGCCTGAGGCAAACGTGCAATGATACCGATCATAATGATCAAAGAGATACCATTTCCAACGCCCTTATCAGTAATGCGTTCACCAAGCCAAAGGATGAACATACTACCTGCTGCAAGGATGAAAGATGCTGTGACCATGAAGACTGTCCATGAGATGCCGGTAGCCAGAGCCTGGCTAGCCTGCATCTTCAGGTTTACAAGATATGACGGAGCCTGGAACAGCAAAATTGCTATTGTCAGGATACGTGTATACCAGTTTATCTTCTTACGACCACTCTCTCCTTCGCGCTGCATCTTCTGGAAATAAGGTACAGCAACAGCAAGAAGCTGCATAACGATAGAAGCTGAGATGTAAGGCATAATACCAAGTGCGAAGATTGACGCATTGGAAAATGCACCACCAGAGAACATGTCCAACAGTGACATAAGGCCACCTGCGGTTTGCGACTGTAATTTTTCCAACATGCCCGGATTAATACCTGGAAGTACTACAAACGAGCCAAAACGGTAGATTGCCGTAAATAGAATGGTTATGAGGAGGCGTTGACGCAAGTCCTCTACCTTCCAACAGTTCTTTAGTGTCTCAATAAACTTTTTCATTTTTTAGATTATAGTTGCATTACCACCAACTGCCTTGATTGCTTCTTCGGCAGTCTTAGAGAAAGCATTTGCTTCAACTTCAATTTTTGCTTTCAATTCGCCATTGCCAAGAACCTTAACAAGTTCCTTGCCATTTGTAAGACCTGCTGCTACGAGCTCAGCAATTCCAATCTTAGCAAGGTTCTTTTCCTCAGCAAGCTTCTGAAGAGTTGACAGGTTAACTGCGAAGTACTCCTTATGGTTGATATTCTTGAAACCAGCCTTAGGGATACGACGCTGAAGTGGCATCTGACCACCCTCGAATCCGATCTTTCTCTTATAACCAGAACGAGCCTTAGCACCCTTGTGACCACGGGTAGAAGTACCACCGAGTCCTGAACCTGGACCACGACCGATACGACGACGTGAATGTGTAGAGCCCTCAGCTGGCTTTAAATTATTTAATTTCATAATAGCTGCGTATTTAAAAATTTAATTACTTAACTACCTCTACGAGGTGATGAACCTTCTGGATCATGCCACGGATGCTTGGAGTATCTTCAACCTCAACAACCTGAGAAATCTTGTTAAGACCCAGTGAGCGAAGAGTACGCTTCTGATCAACTGGATAGCCGATCTTACTCTTTACCTGTTTGATTTTAATTGTTGCCATTGTTATATTCTCCTAAGATTAACCGTTAAACACTTTATCCATACTAACGCCACGCTCACCTGCTACGGTGTAAGCATCACGAAGCTCTGTAAGAGCCTTGATTGTTGCCTTTACAAGGTTGTGAGCATTAGAAGAACCCTTTGATTTTGCAATCACGTCCTTAACACCAGCGCTCTCAAGTACGGCACGCATAGCACCACCGGCCTTAAGTCCTGTACCGGCAGCTGCTGGCTTAAGAAGTACAACTGCACCACCGAAAGAAGTCTCTACCTCGTGTGGAATAGTACCCTTGAGAACAGGGAACTTAACGAGATTCTTCTTAGCAGCCTCAGTACCCTTAGAAATGGCAGCGGTAACTTCGCCAGCCTTTCCAAGACCATAACCGATAACGCCATTACCGTCACCTACAACGACGATAGCAGCGAATGTGAAAGTACGACCACCCTTTGTAACCTTAGTTACGCGGTTGATAGCAACCAAGCGGTCCTTCAGTTCAACGTCACTATTTACTTTTACTTTATTCATTGCCATAATCGTTTAGAATTTAAGACCTCCCTCACGTGCGCCATCAGCCAAAGCCTGTACGCGACCGTGATAAAGATAGCCGTTACGGTCGAAAACTACTGACTCAACACCTGCAGCCTTTGCTTTCTCAGCAACAAGCTCACCAACCTTCTTAGCCTGATCAATCTTAGCCATCTTCTCAAGACCAAGTGATGAAGCAGAAGCAAGAGTCATACCTGTCAAATCGTTAATAACCTGAGCGTAGATCTGCTTGTTAGAGCGGAATACACTAAGACGTGGACGCTCAGCTGTTCCGTTTACACTCTTACGAATGCGGAACTTTATCTTAATTCGTCTTTCTACTTTCTTTGTTGTCATAATCGTAAAATCAATTAAAATTACTTAGCTGCAGCGGTCTTACCAGACTTTCTGCGGATAACCTCACCCTGGAACGGGACACCCTTACCCTTGTAAGGCTCAGGCTTGCGGAAAGAACGAATTTTAGCGCAGATGAGACCCAGCAACTGCTTGTCGCAAGACTCCAGAATAAGAATTGGGTTCTGGTTTCTCTCTGACTTAGACTCTACCTTAACTTCGGCAGGAAGCTGGATGAAGATTGGGTGTGTATAACCGAGTGAGAACTCTATCAAGTTACCCTGGTTGCTTACACGATAACCAACACCTACGAGCTCCAATGTCTTTTTGTAACCTTCACTTACACCGATAACCATATTGTTAACGAGTGAACGATAAAGACCATGGAAAGCATGCTTCTGCTTTGCATCTACTGGGCTATTTTCATCAACAGAGAATGTAATCTGACCATCCTTGTTCTCCATCTTGATAGAAGGATCTACATACTGTGAGAGTTCACCCTTAGGACCTTTTACTGTAACGACATTTGTCTTCTCATCGAGGGTTACTGTAACACCTGATGGTATGCTAATTGGCAATTTTCCTATTCTTGACATATTCAATCCTCCAATTAATATACGTAGCAAAGAACCTCACCACCGATCTTAAGATCAGCTGCTTCTTTGTTAGTCATTACACCTTTAGATGTAGATAAAATTGCAATACCTAATCCGTTAATTACTCTCGGCATGTCTTTGTAGCCAGTGTACTGGCGAAGACCTGGGGTAGACACACGCTTCAAAGATTTGATAGCGCTCTGTTTTGTCTGTGGATCGTACTTCAAAGCAACCTTGATTGAACCTTGAGGACCATCCTCGATGAACTTGTAGTTCAGAATGTAACCCTTCTCGAAGAGAATCTTTGTGATCTCTTTCTTCAGGTTAGACGCAGGAACCTCAACAATACGGTGATGAGCCATAATTGCGTTTCTGAGTCTTGTCAGATAATCTGCTATTGGATCTGTCATAAAATATAAATGTTTAATTAATCGGGACTCCCCCGACAATATTAAAAAATAATATGCTTGCTTACCAGCTTGCCTTCTTAACACCTGGAATCAAACCCTGTGAAGCCATCTCACGGAACTGGATACGTGAAAGACCGAACTGACGAAGGTAACCCTTTGGACGACCAGTGATCTTGCAACGGTTGTGGAGACGGATTGGATTTGCATTCTTAGGGATAGCCTGAAGCTTACGAGCTGCCTCATAAGCTTCTGCTGGATCCTCAGATGTAGCAATAACTTTTTTCAGAGCTGCGCGCTTTTCAGCGTAACGAGCAACGAGCTTTGCACGCTTTACCTCGCGAGCTTTCATTGATTCTTTTGCCATATCTCTTAATCGTTTTTAGCGTTCTTGAATGGAAGGCCGAATGCCTTGAGAAGAGCATAACCCTCTTCGTCAGTCTTAGCTGATGTTACGAAGGTAATGTTCATACCCTGGATGCGGTCAACCTCATCGATATTAATCTCTGGGAAGATAATCTGCTCAGTGATACCGAGGGTGTAGTTACCACGACCATCGAACTTGCTTTCGATACCCTTGAAGTCACGAATACGAGGCAGAGAAACACGGATAAGCTTCTCGAGGAACTCGTACATCTGCTCACGGCGCAATGTTACCATAACACCGATAGGCATCTTCTTACGAAGTTTGAAGTTAGCAATATCCTTCTTAGAATATGTAGCTACAGCCTTCTGACCTGTGATAGCTGAAATCTCATTAACAGCAACATCAACAATCTTCTTATCCTGAGTTGCATCACCAAGACCTTGATTGATAACAATCTTCTTCAAGACTGGGATCTGCATGGTTGAAGTATAGTTGAACTGCTTCTGCAGAGCTGGAGCAATAACTTCCTTATACTCTTTCTTTAATTGTGCTGTATTCATTACTTAATTTCCTCCCCTGACTTTTTAGCGATTCTCTTAACGTTCTTGCCATCGTGCTGAATGCTAACACGAGTAGCCTTGCCGCTCTTTGGATCGATAAGACTCAAATTTGAGATATGAATAGGAGCCTCCTGCTTGATGATACCTCCCTGAGGATTCTTTGCTGAAGGCTTAGTGCTCTTAGATACGAGGTTCACACCCTCTACGATAGCACGATTCTCAGCAACGAGAACCTTGAGCACCTTACCAGTCTTGCCCTTATCCTGACCGGTAAGAACAATGACTGTATCGTCTTTCTTAATATGTAACTTATTCATTACTTACTACTTTTTAAAATTAAAGAACCTCAGGTGCCAAAGAAACAACCTTCATGTTTACTGCACGAAGCTCACGAGCAACAGGACCGAAAATACGGCTACCACGAAGCTCACCTGCATTGTTGAGCAGTACACAAGCGTTATCATCGAAACGGATGTATGAACCATCAGCACGACGAATCTCCTTCTTTGTGCGAACAATCAAAGCCTTAGATACTGCACCCTTCTTCAAATCACTTGATGGGATAACGTTCTGTACAGCAACTACAATAACGTCACCAACACTTGCATAACGACGGCGAGTACCACCAAGAACACGAATGCACTTAGCCTCACGTGCGCCGCTGTTATCACATACTGTAAGTTTTGATTCTGCTTGTATCATAATTACTTAGCTTTTTCTACGATTTGTACTAATCTCCATCTCTTTGTCTTAGACAGAGGACGAGTCTCCATGATCTGTACTGTATCACCTACATTAGCCTCATTTTTCTCGTCATGAGCATGGTACTTCTTTGTCTTCTGGACAAACTTACCATAAATAGGGTGCTTCTCCTTGAACTTAGACGCAATAACAATGGTTTTATCCATTTTGTTGCTGATTACGACACCCTGTCTTACTTTTCTTAAATTTCTTGTTTCCATCTGGACCACTGTTATTTATTAAGTTCTCTTTGACGAAGTTCTGTCTCCATACGTGCGATGTCACGACGAACAGCCTTAATCTGTGATGGATTCTCAAGTGGAGCAATAGTGTGATTCAGCTTCATCTGCTGGAGCTGAGCCTTTGCTGCTTCCAATTTCTCAGCCAATGCCTTTGCATCGAGCTCTTTTACTTCATTAATCTTCATAGCTTAAGCGTTTTTATCGAAATCACGTCTAACAACAAACTTAGTCTTAACAGGCAGTTTCTGAGCTGCAAGGCGGAGAGCCTCTTTTGCAATGTCAAATGAAACGCCCTCTACTTCAAAGAGGATACGACCAGGAGTAACTGGTGCAACCCAACCTGCTGGATCACCCTTACCTTTACCCATACGTACGTCTGCAGGCTTACGAGTGATTGGTTTGTCTGGGAAAATACGAATCCAAACCTGGCCCTGACGGTTCATGTAGCGGTTTACGGCTACACGAGCTGCCTCAATCTGACGGCTGTCAATCCACTTTGGCTCAAGAGTCTTGATACCAAATGAACCGAAAGCCAGCTGTGTACCTCTGTGAGCGTTACCTTTATTGCCGCGTCCATCTTGAGGTCTTCTATATTTTACTCTTTTTGGCTGTAACATGATAGCTTCTACTTTTAACGGTTATTGTTTCTCTTGCGATTACCACCGCGGCCATTACGACCATTTGAGCGGCCACCATTGTTCTTCTCCTGAGTAAAGTTAGGTGTCAAGTCACGCTTTCCGTAAACCTCACCACGGCAAATCCATACCTTAATACCCAGCAGACCAACCTTTGTAAGGGCCTCTGCCTGACAGTAATCGATGTCTGCACGGAATGTATGCAGAGGAGTACGACCCTCCTTGAACATTTCCTTACGAGCCATTTCGGCACCGTTCAGACGACCTGTAATTTGAACTTTGATACCTTCTGCACCGGCGCGCATAGTATTCTGAACAGCCATCTTGATAGCACGGCGATATGAAATCTTACCCTCTACCTGGCGAGCGATGCTGTTAGCTACGATTGTTGCGTCGAGCTCTGGTTTCTTAACTTCGAAGATATTGATCTGAATATCTTTCTTGTAAAGCTGCTTCAGCTCTTCCTTCAGTTTATCAACATCCTGACCACCTTTACCAATGACGATACCCGGACGGGCTGTACAAATAGTGATGGTGACAAGTTTCAAAGTACGTTCGATGACAATACGAGCTACGCTAGCCTTAGCCAAACGCTCGTTGAGATACTTGCGGATTTTCTGGTCCTCTACGAGGTTATCTCCGAAGTCCTTTCCACCGAACCAATTTGAATCCCAACCACGAATAACACCGAGTCGGTTGCTTATTGGATTAACTTTCTGTCCCATTCTATTAATTATTTTTCGTCGTTAGTTTTGGCATCCACAAAGATTGTAACGTGGTTTGAACGCTTACGGATTCTGTAACCACGACCCTGAGGTGCCGGTCTCATACGTTTCATTGTAACGCCTCCATCTACGAAGGCCTTAGTGATATAAAGTTCACCGTCTTCAGCTTTGCGGCCATTCTTCTGTTCCCAGTTATCGATAGCAGAACGCAGCAATTTCTCAACGTCTGCGGCAGCCTGCTTCTTAGAGAACTTCAATACTCCGAGTGCGCGGTTTACCTCCATGCCACGAACCATGTCTACAACGTAGCGCATCTTACGTGGAGAAGAAGGAACGCCAACGAGCTTAGCGAAGTACAAATTTTTGCGAGCTTCTTTTAATTTTTCAGCTGCGATATGTTTTCTTGCTCCCATTTTATTTTCTTGGTTTTAATGGATTATTCCCGCTTACTTCTTATTGTTACCAGAGTGACCACCGAAACGGCGTGTTGGAGCGAACTCTCCGAGCTTGTGTCCAACCATGTTCTCTGTGATGTAAACAGGGATAAATTTGTTTCCGTTATGAACTGCAACAGTGTGTCCCACAAAATCAGGGGAAATCATTGATGCTCTGGCCCATGTCTTAACGACACTGCTCTTTCCGCTCTCATTCATAGCGAGAACTTTCTTCTCGAGAGATACGTTGATATATGGACCTTTTTTTAATGAACGACTCATAATTTACTCTTTAATTATTTGTTAGCTCTTTCGATAATATACTTGTTTGAAAGCTTCTTAGGTGCACGAGTCTTGAGACCCTTAGCGTAAAGACCCTTACGAGAACGTGGATGACCACCACTCTGACGACCTTCACCACCACCCATTGGGTGATCAACAGGGTTCATAACAACACCACGGTTGTGAGGACGACGTCCCAACCAACGTGAACGACCAGCCTTACCAGACTGCTCAAGTGCGTGGTCAGAATTACCTACACTACCTACTGTAGCTTTACAAGCAGAGAGAATCTTACGAGTCTCACCTGAAGGAAGCTTAATAACACAATAACTGCCCTCACGAGAAGTCAACTGAGCAAAATTACCAGCCGAACGAACGAGCAAAGCACCCTGACCTGGACGCAATTCAATGTTGTGAATTACTGTACCAACAGGAATGTTTGCAAGAGGAAGAGCATTACCAACCTCAGGAGCAGCCTCTGCACCTGACATCAGTGTTGTACCCACCTGCAGTCCGTTAGGAGCAATAATGTAACGTTTTTCACCATCAGCATAGTAAAGCAGAGCAATACGAGCAGATCTGTTTGGATCATACTCGATTGACTTTACTACAGCTGGAACACCATCTTTCTCTCGCTTGAAGTCGATTAAACGATACTTCTGCTTGTGACCGCCACCAATGTAGCGAACGGTCATCTTACCGGTGTTGTTTCGACCACCGGTAGAACGCTTACCGTAAACGAGAGACTTCTCTGGCACGGATGCAGTAATATCCTCGAACGTGCCAATAACCTTGTGTCTTTGTCCCGGTGTAACCGGGTTTAATTTACGTACTGCCATTTTTTATTAAATATTGCTGTAAAAATCAATTGTGTCGCCATCTTTAACAGTGACGATTGCCTTCTTGAACGCACTCTTCTGTCCCTTCACAAGACCTGCCTTGGTATAGCGAGCTGAACGCTTACCTGCATAACGAGCTGTGTTCACATCTACTACTGTAACATTATACAGACCCTCGACTTCCTTCTTAATCTGGAGTTTATTAGCCTCAGGGCGAACAACAAAACCGTAACGGTTTGGCTGCTTCTCTGTAATGTTGGTCATCTTCTCAGTGACCAGAGGTTTTATAATGAATGACATAATATATCTCCTTTTTTATTTTGCTAATACACCGTCGATAGTCTTCAGTGAGTTTTCAGAAATAACAAGCACATCAGCATTCAAAACTTTGTACGAATTGAGCTGAGAAGCTGTCAAAACTTCAACACCCTTCAAATTACGAGCAGACAAATATACGTTTTTATTAACTTCTGGCAAAAGAACGAGAGTCTTCTTACCGTCGACTTTAAGATTTTTAGCAATATTTACAAAATCTTTAGTCTTTGGAGCCTCAATATTGAAGTCTTCTACAACTACAATACTGTTCTCCTGAGCCTTGTAAGAAAGAGCTGACTTACGTGCAAGTTCTTTTACTTTTTTGTTCAATTTGAAACGATAGTCACGTGGCTGAGGACCAAATACACGACCTCCACCAACAAGTACAGGTGACTTAATATCACCGCGACGAGCACCGCCGCCACCTTTCTGACGACCAAGTTTGCGAGTAGAACCGTTGATTTCGCTTCTCTCCTTTGATTTAGCTGTACCCTGACGCTGATTAGCGAGATACTGCTTAACATCGAGGTAAAGAACGTGATCGTTAGGCTCAATGCCGAAGATAGCCTCATTAAGAGTTACCTTTCTGCCGGTCTCCTGACCGTTGATATTTAAAACGCTAACTTCCATTACTTCTGAATTAATACGGTTGAACCATTGCAACCAGCAACTGAACCCTTAATGATAAGAAGGTTCTGCTCTGGAATTACCTTTAACACTTTGAGGTTCTGAGTAGTTACTCTGTCGCCTCCCATCTGGCCGCCCATGCGCATGCCTTTGAAGACCTTTGCTGGGTAAGAACAAGCACCGATAGAACCCGGCTTACGAGCGCGGTCGTCCTGACCGTGAGTGCTCTGACCTACACCACCGAAACCGTGGCGCTTAACAACTCCCTGGAAACCTTTACCCTTTGAAGTACCAATTACATCAACGAACTCTGCATCGTTGAAAAGTTCAACTGTAATAGTGTCACCGAGGTTATATTCCTCATCAAACTTGAACTCGGCCAAGTGCTTCTTTGGTGTTGTGCCGGCTTTCTTAAAGGTTCCCATCATTGGCTTAGAAGTACGACTCTCCTTAGCCTCTCCGAAACCTAACTGTACAGCCTTGTAACCATCTTTTTCTACTGTCTTTACCTGGGTTACAACACAAGGACCAGCTTCGATAACAGTGCACGGTGTATTCTTACCGTCGGCGCTGAAAACGGATGTCATTCCGATTTTTCTTCCAATTAATCCTGGCATTTCAATAAATATTAATAATTAGACTTTGATTTCTACTTCTACACCTGAAGGCAACTCGAGCTTCATAAGAGCGTCTACAGTCTTAGCTGTTGAGCTATAGATGTCGATAAGACGCTTGAAATCCTGGAGCTGGAACTGCTCACGAGCTTTCTTGTTAACGAATGTACTACGGTTTACAGTGTAGATACGCTTGTGTGTTGGCAATGGAATAGGACCGCTAACGATAGCGCCTGTTGCCTTAACAGCCTTTACAATCTTCTCAGCTGACTTATCAACCAACATGTGGTCATAAGACTTCAGCTTAATTCTAATTTTCTGACTCATCTTTATTAAATTATTATAAATAAAAAATATAATTAGAAAGAGAGGTACGCTCCTGTAAGAGTCATTCGCTACAGGAGCGCCTCGTCTTTTTGTATTTTGTTAGAGTTCTTATTACTTCAGAAGCTCTGAGTGACCATTTACTTCATCAAGTACTTCCTTAGCAATTGAAGTAGAGAGTGCAGCATGATGATCATACTCCATAGATGAAGTAGCACGACCTGAAGTGATAGTACGGAGTGCAGTTACATAACCGAACATCTCTGCCAGTGGAACCATTGCCTTAACAATACGAGCACCACTACGAGCCTCTTCCATACCCTGAACAAGACCACGACGCTTGTTCAAGTCACCGATAACATCACCCATGTTCTCCTCAGGAGTAACAACCTCTACCTTCATGATAGGCTCCATCAATACTGGGTTAGCCTTAGGACAGAGAACCTTGAATGCCTGATGAGCAACAAGCTCGAATGACAACTGGTCAGAGTCAACTGGGTGGAAACTACCATCGTTCAAAGTAACCTTAAGACCTGTCATTGGGAAGCCACCGAGAACACCATTAGCAAGGCAGTCCTTGAATCCCTTCTCTACTGAAGGAATGAATTCCTTAGGAACGTTACCACCCTTAACAACATTGATGAACTGCAGATCGCCATCCTTGTAGTCTTCGTCCTTTGGCTCGATTGTTACATCGATACAAGCGAACTTACCACGACCACCAGACTGCTTCTTGTAAGTCTCACGGCTCTGAGCCTTACCCATGATAGCCTCTTTGTAGTTAACCTGTGGCTTACCCTGGTTACACTCAACCTTGAACTCACGCTTCAAACGGTCGATAATGATATCAAGGTGAAGCTCACCCATACCAGAGATAATTGTCTGACCACTCTGCTCGTCGGTACGTACTGTAAATGTTGGGTCCTCCTCAGCAAGCTTAGCAAGACCGTTATCCATCTTAGCAACGTCAGCCTGACTCTTTGGCTCAACTGCAATAGAGATCACAGTATCAGGGAATGACATTGACTCAAGTACGATAGGTGCGTTCTCATCACAAAGAGTATCACCAGTACGAATATCCTTGAAACCTACACCTGCACCGATATCACCAGCATCGATAGACTCCATTGGAATCTCCTGCTTAGAGTTCATCTGGAACAGACGGCTGATACGCTCCTTCTTACCTGAACGTGGGTTGTAAACATATGAACCTGCAACAACCTTACCAGAATAAACACGGAAGAATACCAAACGGCCCATGAATGGGTCTGTAGCAATCTTAAATGCAAGAGCTGAAGTTGGAGCATCTTCAGAAGGCTCACGAGACTCCTCAGCCTCTGTATCAGGATTTGTACCAACGATAGCCTCTGTATCAACTGGTGAAGGCAAGAATGCACAAACATAATCAAGAAGTGGCTGAACACCCTTGTTCTTGTATGAAGAACCAAGAGTCATTGGAGTAATCTCCATTGAGCAGCAACCCTTACGAAGAGCCTTCATCAACATCTCTTCTGGTACATCCTGACCATCAAGATAGAGTTCCATCAACTCCTCATCGAAATCAGCAGCAGCCTCGAGCATCTTGTCGCGCCACTCCTTAGCCTCGTCAACGAGTTCTGCAGGAATCTCTTCAATATCATAATCAGCACCCATGGTCTCATCGTGCCACAGGATAGCCTTCATCTTAATCAAGTCAACAACACCCTTGAAGTTCTCCTCAGCACCGATAGGAATCTGTACTGGTACAGGACGTGCACCAAGAATATCCTTCATCTGCTGAACAGTCTCAAAGAAGTCGGCACCAGAACGCACCATCTTGTTTACATAACCGAAACGTGGAACATAGTACTTATCAGCCTGACGCCATACAGTCTCTGACTGTGGCTCAACACCACCTAC